>ENA-OWOZ01001780-OWOZ01001780.1-bioreactor-metagenome-genome-assembly--contig:-NODE-1780-length-18232-cov-3.848141_pt1 | contig 18232 bp, 14 predicted proteins | sample MGYA00238140_ERZ651804 | MGnify/ENA primary metagenome ERZ651804 (study PRJEB26910, sample SAMN07631232) | bioreactor metagenome | isolation source: Switchgrass digestor | place: USA: Dartmouth... | reverse complement strand
CTTTATATGAATTCACATCCAAATTCTTACCTATCTCTATAGCAGATCTTTTTAAATTAACATCTGATTTCATCAAATTTATTTCTGTATCTATAACTTTAGGGAGGTCCTTTATGCTATGCTTTATCATATCAGGTAGACCTATGTGCTTTGGACAACAGTATTCTTTTTTATGAATACTTTTTATCCTAGGGATGAAAATATAATCAACTCTATCCTTTAGATAATCCACATGTCCATGATAGATTTTTATGGGTAAACAAGCTTCATCTACACAGAGCTCAATTCCTCTATTTAATATGTCCTTATTAGTTTTTGGTGATATGACAACATCCACATCAAGATTATTAAAGAAATTCCTCCACAAAAAATAATAATCAAAATAAAACATTCCTCTTGGTATACCTACTTTTTTGCTCATATGTACTCCTCCAATCTACATAAAACTATTATTGCCCAACAATTTATAAAATATAATAAAAAAAAGGCATTTAATGCCTTTCATCCTGTTTATCTATATACTCATCATAATCATCTAGTAGATGATTTATCTCTCCTAAGCTAAATGCCAATTCCCAATTGGATACAATCTTATTATCTAAAGAATATTCTACAAAAGATAAGAATTCTCCCATGTCATTAAAGGGTAATTCCATCATGGCTAATAGTCTTCTCATTCTAATTTTTCTCTCAAAACCATCCATATTACGCATATTTCTATCAATATATTGGATTAAGTTATCAACTAATTGTTCCAAGTAATTCCCTTCTATAATCTCATAGGTATCAGGAAAGAGAACTTCATGCTTATTGAAATTTATATCATTGTAATAAATCAAAATATTCCTTGTATACTTCACATCTTGATTTACATTCTCATCTAATATGATTTCTCTTTTTGATGATTCTTGAATAGCCTTTTCGAAAGATTGTACATTATCTAACAACTTCTGTTCACTGCTAATTAATTTACTATTGGAATCTTTTAATATTGATTCCAACATGTTTTCATCGGAATCTTCTTCATACTGTGTCCATCTCTTAAAATAATTCTGAAACTCCGTAGTAACTGAAACTTTTTCTAAAGACAAATATAATGATATTAACCTGTTGATAGTAATTCCAAGATTTTGAATAAAAGTTCTTAATTTGCTTATCTCAAGATACAAATTATTAATCTGTTCTATATCTGATTCTAGTTCTTCAAAACTTTTTAATTTCAAATCAACATTATTAAAATTTTGGATTTTAGTAAAATAGCTATCAAACAGTATTCCAAAGTCACCTATTAATCTGCTGTTAAAAAGCATCTTATACCTTTCCATTTGATTTTCCACTATATTTGCAGGATAACGATTGAAATTTCTCATAAGAGTTGCTTTAACCACATCAAAATATCTATTTTTACTTAATCTAAAAGGTATAACGCTTAATATGCCAGAAACCAATTCTAAAAAAACATATTGGTTTAACCTATTATGGTTAAGTGTATAGCTTATTCTATTTATTGTATAGTCTATGTCATCTTTATTTACTACAAATTTTTCGTATTGCTTCTGCCAACTCCTTTTAAGTATTTCATATTCAAATATTTCTTTTATATAAGACGCTTCTATTTCATAACCATATAAAGTAACATACATATCATATAGCTTTTTTCTCATGTCAATTAAAATATTAATTTTTTCTGTTCTTTGCTCTTTAGACAAGGTACTATGATAGTTTTTAAATAGTTCAATAATTGTTTTACATATATTTGTTATCTTTTCTTTTTCCTTATTGCTTATAATAAATTCAGTTAAAAATCTTTGTCTATCTAATAAATTCAATACATCTAGGGTATTGCTAAACAAATAGTAATAAGACATATCCCTTATATTAGACAATTGTTCTTCATTCATCTCTATAAGTTTTTCTTTTAAATCCTCATTGCTCATATTTGAAAAGTCGATACTATTATTATGTTCATGACTACAATCCATTTATATACTCCTTTCAGTAGATGATTAATATAAATAATTATATCATAACCGATTTCATAAGAAATCAATTTGTTTATACACTAATTTGTTTCTTACCATATTAGCCAGAATTAACATAATAAAAACAATTAGCTTACAAATAATGATATAATAAAAATATAAAATTGTATCTTAGATATATTAACATATACAATAGGAGCAAAGGAAGATAAAACTATGGATATATATAATTACGTTATTGATGATACAAAAGAAATTCCTCATTATTTTGATTTTGACAAGGAATCCATATGCTTTATAGATATTGAAACAACAGGATTGAACAAAAGCAATAATTTTATATATCTGTTAGGTATGCTTTATTTTGATCAAAATAGTTCAAGTTGGAATATAACTCAATATTTTATTGACAACTTAAAAGAAGAAAAAGATCTCTTACATCAATTCAATGATATGATAAAAAAATTTAAAATCATAATCACTTTCAATGGAGAAAGCTTTGATATACCTTTTATTAAACATCGAATGAGTAAATATATGAAAAGCAATAATATTGATAATTTATTGAGTTTTGATATTTACAAAAAACTCAAGGAAGAACGTCCCTTTTTAAATTTAAAAAACTATAAACTAAAAACCATTGAAGAAACATTAGGAATATATAGAGATGACATAATTTCAGGAAAAGAATGCATAAACCTATACTATAAATATGTGAAAACTAAAGATAAAAGCTTAATAGATGATATATTAAAACACAACCACGATGAACTATATTATCTAATTGACATATTAAAGATATTCAATATTATACATGATTCTAAAACATTTTATATACAGAAAAGCCAAGATTTAATCAAAATTGAAATCGTAAGCATTTCCTGTGATGGGGATATGTTTAACATTAGTTGTAAAACTTCCAAATCAAATAATATAGCTTATTTTGGAGAACATTTCAACATCCGATGGGATAATAAAAATCTATTTATAGACTTTGAATACAAAAAAGGTTTAATAACACCCACTAAAAAATGTCTGTTTGCAGATGTTTCATCATGGAATATAAACAACAAACTGAAAGATTCCTCAGAATACATAGTGCCAAACAATATTATGCTTCTAAAAGTGGAAGACAAATATGAAATGGATAATTTAAAGAAAATAGTAAAAGAATCAATATTAACAATATGATAAATGCAAAGTTGGAGCAGGTTAAAAATCCTGCTCCAACTATTATTCATCTGTTAAAATGAAATCCGTTGTATTAAATATCTTTCATAAGTAATTAAATTGATACCGACAAATTATTCATATGTTCCTTTTACAATTATCCTTCCTTCATCTAACATAATCTTTCCATTAGCTATAACTGTATTAATTTCCATGTTATCATCTATTATAATTAGATCAGCATCAGAATTCTCTTTAATTGCTCCCTTTCTAGGATATAATTTAAGAGCTTTGGCCACATTGATAGTATAAAACTGCAAAGCCTTTTCTAAATCAAAATCATATTCTAAAACCATGCTTTTAAATTCGTTATACAAGCTGTTTACTGGTGAAACTCCAATTTCTATCATATTTCCATATTCATCATATCTAGACCAGCTTCCATATCCATCTGAACTTATGGTTATATTTTCCAAAGGCACTCCCTTTTCCTCTGCCATGAGAACTGATTTTGTTGGAGATGTATCCTTTTTAATACCACATGTAAAATCTATTATTCCGCCTTTCTTTGCATAATCATAAGCCTCTAATAGTAACTCTTCTTTCCTATTAACATGGGTTGGCCTAATAATTCTAATAGGTATATCTGTCCTTTCTAATACCTTATTTATCAGCTTAAGTCCATCTTTCCCATCCCCCATGTGAACTACTACAATTCCAGCTTTTCCCGATAACATCCCTGCAACTCGTGCATCAGAAGCAAGTCTTGCTAATTCATCAAAATGAAGAGATGGAGATCTATGATCTGATAATGCAATTTTTACTCCAATTATCTCGTCAATAAATACTATATCCTTTTTTACAGAATCCGTTAAAGTTACCGATGGATAACCATAAGAGCCTGTAAGAACATAAGCTGATATACCCTCTTCTTTTAAAGCCTTTGCTTTAGCCACTAAGTTTTCAACACTTCTAGTTGTTGAATCGGTACCTAAAAGGCCTACTACAGTAGTAATTCCAGACTCAATAAGTTTAGATAAAGCTATTTCTGGAACACGGGTATGGAAACTCCCCTCTCCACCTCCTCCTGTTATATGAACGTGGTTATCAATTAAGCCAGGAATAAGAATTTTTCCTGTTCCATCAATAACCCTAGCCTTCTTATTAAATTCAGGTATGTTATCTTCAATAAGTAGCACTTTATCATTTCCTATTAATACATCCTTTGTTCCTATAAAACTAGGAGAATATACTTTTATGTTCTTTATTAATATCACTAGTATCACTCCTTACTGTAAAACACCTTTAATTTACCTTTACTTGCTGATTTATCAATATATTCAACACCAAATCCAGTAATTGCTAGTATTATTGCAAAAATTATTCCCATATAATTAAATACTGCCCAAGGAAGATATTCTAAAGTAGGTACTCCTAAGGTGGCACTCATGTAAGCACCTGCAGCAGACCATGGAATTAGTGGAACCAATACAGTACCTGAATCTTCTAAAGTTCTGGATAGGTTTTTAGGATGTAAATTACGCCTTGCATAAGCATCTTTAAACAACTGACCTGGAAGTAATATTGATAGATAAGAATTTCCTGTTACAAATGCAACAGTAAAACAAGATGCTATTGTAGAAATTATCAATCCAGACGCAGTCTTTACCCTTTGTAAGATAGCCTCAAGTACTGTATCTAACATTCCAGTAACACTCATAATACCAGCAAATCCCATTGCACAGAATACCAATACGGTAGTCCCAGCCATTGATTGAGCTCCGCCTCTATTTAATAGAGTTAAAATATCCTGTATAATTTCCCCTTCATATCCTGTCATACTTACATTAAATCCACTAATAAGGGATATAAATCCATTTTTTAGTGAAAATTCTTGTATAACAACCCCCATTATTGTGGATAGCAAAGAACTTGCTAACATAGTTGGTAAAGTTGGAAACTTTAATATGGATCCTGCAATAACTATAATAACAGGTAACAGTAATAATATACTCCAATTAAACATATTGCTAAGTTGAGTTTGTAATGCAATCACAGACTCTGGAGTGCTTGCAGAACTACCAGTTCCTAATCCTGTAATGATATATACAGTTAAGGCTACAATAGTTGCTGGTATGGTTGTATAAAGCATGTGTTTAATATGTTCATATAATTCTGAACCAGCAGCAATAGGTGCTAATATTGTAGTATCTGAAAGTGGTGATAGCTTATCCCCGAAATATGATCCAGCAACTACTGCTCCTGCTGTAGCTGGAAGAGACACTCCTAATCCTTGTGCAATGCCCATAACAGCTACTCCAATAGTACCTACTGATCCCCAAGATGTACCAGTAATAGTTGAAAAAATCATTGTAATTATAAAGGCTGTAGCAAGTAAGTATTTTGGATTTATTATCTGTACCCCATAGTATATCAACATTGGGATTGTACCTGAAAACATCCATGATCCAATTAACATACCAACAGTCCATAAAATCATAATAGCAGGCAAAGCCATTGAAATCTTTTCAACTATACCTTTTTGCATCTCATCCCAATTATAACCTAATTTCCAAGCTATGTATCCAGCAAGAAAAGCTACTAAAATTAATATTGGTTCAGCTCTAAGTTTAAAAACCCCTACTCCCAATACTAAAGCAATCATCATAAATACTATAGGTGCCATGGATTGCTTTAAAGTTGGTTTTTGTTTTTGTCTTTCTTTCTTAACCATAATACCCACTCCTTTAAATTAAATTTTAATTTACAGATAGCAGATATACTTTGCTCAGATAAGTACAATAAATAAGCTCTAACTGGTACTTAAATTGTTGTAGTAATACTACTTAATATAAATGCAATTTGCATGCCAATCCAGTACATTGTTAAGTAAATTTTGAATTTTTTGTCATTTGAATAATGATACTTGCCAAAATAGTAAATTTAAGTTACATACTCTCAATCTCAAACTCAAACCTTTTAAAAACTGTTAAGTTTTATTGGTTTAAAATAGCCAGCGCTTGGTTATATCTAACCAAGCGCTGGCTAAAATCCATATTTCTCTAATACTTCTTTACCTAATTCAGTTATACTTGATCCTAAATTGCCCTGAGGTTCTATTAATTTCTTGTTAATTAGCTCTTTTAATACTTTCCTTATTTGTCCTTCTCCAATTTCCTTGCCTTCCATAATAGCAAGTTCCTTAAGTTTAGTTCTACCTAATGGAATATTTGTGTATTTCTCAAATTGAGCCAATACCCACATTTCATTGGCATCTAAAATTATCTTCTTATCTTTATTTTTATTATGCATATAGCTGTGTAAATAAGATATGGGAATCTTTTCACCTTCATAAATCAAAGTAAGATATTCTGTTAAATTGATTAATTCCCTTACATTTCCTGGCCAATTATAACTTTTAAGGAATTCAATTGTATCTTGTTCGAAAAATTCATCTAAGGATTTTATGGGATCATCATATAAGTTAACATTTATAAAATGTATTAATAAGTATTCAATATCTTCCCTCCTTTTTCGCAAGGGTATTGTTTCTAAGGGCAATATATTTAATCTAAAGAATAAATCTGACCTAAATTTGTTTTCTTCTACCAAGTCCAATAGATTTTTATTAGTTGCTGCAATAATTCTAACATCCACTGGAAATTCATAAGCACTTCCTACTCTTCTAACCTTTTTGCCTTCAAGCACTCTTAATAATTTTGCTTGAACATCTATAGGCATATCTCCTATTTCATCTATAAAAACTGTTCCTCCATTGGCAATTTCAAATATTCCTGGCTTACCACCTTTAACAGCTCCAGTAAAAGTGCCTTCATTGTAGCCAAACAATTCCGATTCCACTAAATTAGGTGCAAGAGTTGCTATATTTATTGGAACAAAAGCTTCATTGCTTCTATTTGAATTCATGTGAATAGCTTGAGCTAATATTTCCTTCCCCGTTCCACTTTCACCCGTAATCAGTATTGTACTATCACTTTTAGCAAACTTTTTAGCTTTTCTCAACATTTCCTTCATATTTTTATTTACAGTTAGATAATCGTCAAAGTTCAATAAATTCTTCTTGGCTACTTTATGGTATTCATTTTTATGTATAGATTCCAATTTGGAATTATAGTAATCATATTTTACAATAGCAATATATCCAATCTTGTTCTCACTTCTTTTAGACATGTCTACTTGTCTAATATGTATGAAGATATTTTTCCCTTCAACTTGAGCATTAATTGAATTATTATGCTTTAATTCAATAGGTACATCTACAAGTAGATCATTTAGCTTTTTCCCAAGTATGTCTTTTCTTTTTAAACCAAATATATATTCAAATTTTGAATTAATAATCAATATATTGCCATTTACATCTACATAGGCTATACCAAATTCCAAACTATTAACTATAGTTTGCAAAATCTGTTGTGTTTCATATGTTTTCCTTCTATTCCTATCTGTTATTTTTAAAATCTCTATAATATCCCTTATATAATCTGTAACTAGACCTTCTTTAAAATATTCTTTTAAATCCAATTGAGTTGCTAACTGATGCAAGGATTGAATATCAAGAATTCTAGTACCTATATCGATTATTTTATCAGGGGTATAGGGCACTAGCTGTGATTCACCAGGAGTAACTACTATTTTTAAATTAGAATATGGATTGTTACAACCTGGATAATATGGATGATAATTAATATGATCAATTCCTAAATTCATCAACTGTTCAATAGCCTCATAAGTAGATTCATAGCAATCGTTAACGAATAATACATCCGTTCCTTCCTCAAGTTTAATCAGTTCCTCTATATTTTTGTGATCAATTACTCGTTTCCCAACTATTCTAGGAATATTTGGATCAATAAATTCAGCAGCTATTTTTTCTAATTGTATACTAGTAAATAAAATTAAATCTCCCTCTATGGGTTTAAAACCAAGCTCAGATATAATTATATTCTCCATTTCCAAGTATTCACCCAATAGCTCATCTAATTGCTTTATAATCCTATTTCCAGTATTATGACCCCCACTAATTATTATCAATTTTTTCATACTACCACCCGATTAGCAATATTTTATTTAGAAGATTAGTTTTCAATTTAAACCTTAAAGTTTTCTTTCTCTATGATAATAACAAAATACATCCTGAATGTTTATCATTTCAATTAGGTATAACCATTCAAATCTATACAATGATTTATATTAATATAACTATATTTTACAAGATTTTTTGAATATCCGCTCTATAATTTTAGGTATTCATGATGAAAAACAACACCATTTTTACAAAAATAAAATTTTTAATAAATGCTAACCTTTAATTTTGGATATAAAAATACCACTTGTGAAATAAATCTACTAAAAATTTAATTGGTTCAAAAATATAAATAAAAAGAAGATTTATTTCACAAGTGGAATCTAAATTTGATGATTCTTTCTTTATATATCAAATTAAGTCCAAATCTAAAAATAACAAGTTCAAAATAATCTCATCCCAATTATCGATATAAAGACATAAAAAAACAGACTTTATAGTCTGTTTTAATGGTGGGCCTTCAGGGACTCGAACCCCGGACCTGCCGGTTATGAGCCGGACGCTCTAACCAACTGAGCTAAAGGCCCTCACAATCTTGGCGGAGAAGGAGGGATTTGAACCCTCGCGCCCCTAAATGAGACCTACTCCCTTAGCAGGGGAGCCTCTTCAGCCACTTGAGTACTTCTCCATATTATTGCTGGCGGAGGGGGTGGGATTCGAACCCACGTGGGCTTGCACCCTAACGGTTTTCAAGACCGCCCCGTTATGACCGCTTCGGTACCCCTCCATATATACAACTATCTAATTTTCAACTAACATCCATCTTTAACTTATTCTTTAGTGGTGACCCATCCGCGATTCGAACGCGGGACACCCTGATTAAAAGTCAGGTGCTCTGCCTACTGAGCTAATGGGTCAAAATGGCTGGGGTAGCAGGACTCGAACCTACGAATGCCAGAGTCAAAGTCTGGTGCCTTACCGACTTGGCTATACCCCAACATTTATCATGGCGTACCCACAGGGATTCGAACCCCGGACACACGGCTTAGAAGGCCGTTGCTCTATCCTGCTGAGCTATGGGTACACTTTATCATTAGTGTTCTATATCTTACTGTTGTCCTACAGTTAGATATAATCATTGGAGCGGGTGAAGGGAATCGAACCCTCACATCCGGCTTGGGAAGCCGGCGCTCTACCACTAAGCAACACCCGCATTGGGTGTAACAATTAGTTTTTAAATAATATTTTTTCAACTGACAATAATAAATTATACCAGCTTAAAATATAATAGTCAATACTTTTTTGAACTTTTTTATATGTATTTTAATGCTATTTATCTAAAGAGTATAATACCTGACACTTAGATATAAAAGCATTAAAATAAAAAATAGTAATTTGCAGCAGCCTCCTATAGGGAATCATCAAGGCTTGTGTAAGGCTTTATTGGATTTTGCTATAAAGTTATTATTTCGCCTTTTAAATTATTTTGATCTATATACAGTAATCCTATACTCTTTGAAGCTCCTGCCCTAGGTAAAGTAGGACTTCCAGGATTTAAGAAAAGAATCCCGTCATATTCTATTAAAGTTGATATATGACTATGTCCAAACAAAGCTACATCTGCATTTAATTCTTTAGCTTTATAGTATATAGAATTTAACCCTTGTTTTACTCTATATAAGTCACCGTGAGTCAAAAATATTTTTTTTCCTTCTATTTCTATGATATTATCATCTGGAGTTTCTAAATCATAAATATCACAATTTCCTTTTACATTAATAGTTGTTATTTTAAGGGCCTTTTTTATAGCTTCTGCATCCTTTGTATAGTCTCCTAAATGGATAACAAGGTCTATTCCATTTATACTATTTATAGCTTTTATACAATTTTCTACATATCCATGAGTATCACTTATTACTACTATCTTCATTTTCTCCGTCCTCTAAAATATTTTTTAGCTCTTTCTTAAGATTTTTCAATGCGTTAGCTCTATGACTAATTTTATTCTTAACTTCCTCTCCAAGTTCTGCAAAAGTCTTTCCATATCCATCTACTATGAATAGGGGATCATATCCAAAACCATTTTCACCTTTAGGTTCAAATCCTATTTTACCTCTACACTCTCCAGAGGCAAGCTTTATGCTTTTATCTTCTAAAACTATTGCAATTACAGTCTTAAATTTTGCTGTTCTTTCTTCTAATGGAACTCCTTCCAATTTCTCAAGTAGTTTTTTATTGTTGCTTTCATATGTGGCATTTTCACCACTATATCTAGCAGAATATATTCCAGGCTCTCCCCCAAGTCTATCTACAAAAAGTCCTGTATCATCAGCAATGACTATGGCATTTATTCTTTTTGCTATTTCAACAGCCTTTTTTATAGCATTCTCTTCTAATGTATTTCCATCTTCTAAAACTGAAATATCACCACATCCAGCTTCTGTTTTTGATAAAACTGTAACAGGTAAGTCCTTCAATATCTCTTTTATCTCTGATATTTTATGATTATTGTCGCTTGAAACAACAAGTACTTTCTTATTCATTTTTTGTTTCTCCCTTTTCTGCTGGCCTAGGTAAGCCTATAAGACTACATATTTCTTCTCCAAGAGCTTCTTTTTGTAATTTTATAAGCTCTTGGTTTCCCTTTTGAGCCAAAGCAATTAGATTATTTAAATCATTAAAAGAGAATGGAGACTCTTCACCAGTACCCTGCAATTCCACAAAATCTCCTTTATCAGTCATTACTATGTTCATATCTACCTTTGCATTTGAGTCTTCTTCATAGCATAAATCTAGTATTGCTTCATCATTAACAATTCCAACACTTACAGCAGATAAGAAACTTCTTAAAGGAATATAGGATAGACTCCCTTCTTTATATAAATTATATAATGCATCTGCTAAAGCAACAAAAGAACCTGTTATAGAAGCTGTTCTAGTGCCGCCATCTGCTTGTATTACATCACAATCTATCCAAATTGTTCTTTCACCAATGTCTTCTAATACAACTACTGATCTTAATGCTCTTCCAATTAATCTTTGAATTTCTTGGCTTCTACCTTCTATTTTACCTCTAGTAGATTCTCTAACCTTTCTTGTTATTGTTGAACCTGGTATCATAGAATATTCTGCTGTTATCCAGCCCGTATTGGTTCCTTTTAAAAATGGAGGTACTCTATCGTCAATCATTGCAGTGCAGATAACTTTAGTCTCTCCCATCTCTATTAAAACTGAACCTTGAGGATGCTTTAAAAAATCTCTCGTAATCTTAACTTTTCTAAGCTCGTTATTATTTCTTCCATCTATTCTACTCATATGTATTCACCTTTCAAAAAAATTTTCATATAATAGTGTTTCCTACTAATGAATATAATAACAGAGATTTTAGGTTTTTTCTATAGAATAATTATCTTATATTAAATCAAATAAAATAGCACATTGAAAGTTATACTCCCTTGAAGTATATTAAGTCAAGTTCTTTTTAAAAACTAAAAGTAGAACTTCTCTATTCGTAAAAAAACTACCAACTAAGTGGTAGTTTTTTAATATTCGTTTGCAAATACTGGTATAGCTTCTTCAACTTCTAGCTCTAATCCAACTTCTTCTATTGTCTTTCCATCAAGTAATACTTCTACATATTCTATTTCTGGAAACTCTTTTAAGGTTAAGCCTATATTTCTAGTCATTTTATTAAATACTTCTTGGTCTTCTAATATACTAAAATTATGTGAAATTACATCTACATAAGCTACTCCATTATACACTTCTACACCCTGTAATTCAATTCCATCTGGAATATCTGTGTAAAGTCCTGACAACTCAGGTGCTCCCTTAAATAGGATTTCAAGAGAAGTCAGAATATTTGCTGTAGGAGCAGATGTAGGTACAGTTACGGGTACATAGTATTCATATTCTCCATTACTAGTTCCTTTATAGTAAACAGTGACTTTTGAAGTTTCACTACCTGAACCTTCTACAATATTTATATCTGCTCTTGTCAATGGTTTCTGTACCTTTGTTCCATATTTAAGTTCTGAAACTACTTTACCATCTACCATAAATTGTACTTCTTTAATATTTGAAAATTCAGTTAATGTATATACAACTCCCTTTACCATGTTTTCTTCATCTTTCTGTGACTGACAGTTCATAATTTGACTACTGAAATCAACCTTACATAATCCTGTTTCTGGATTTATTGACATTCCAATGATTTCAGTTCCTGCTGGAATCAGCGGCTTTAGTCCTATGCTACCGATATCTTCTCTTATAGTTGGATTATCTATTATGTTTTTAAGTGCAGCTTTTGCTATACCTTCCTCCCAAGGAATCTTTCTCTTTACTGGCACTAAGTATCCATTTTCATTCTGATAGTATAAAACTGTGTCTCTTAAGTTTTCATCTTCAATGATGTTCTCGTCTTCGTCGCTTCTTATTATTTCTATTTCTGGATCTTCTTTAGTTATCATCTCTTTCATTGTGTCTATGGCTTTACAGCCAAATAGACTAAGTACTAAAACTATTACTATGGCAAGTATCAACAATTTTTTAATATACATTCATTACCCTCCCTTTGGCTAACTCCTTAATAAAGTATATTAGCCCTAAAGGGAGACTATGAATAATTTGTTTACTTCTATTTCTTTTTAATATTTGAAAAATATCCTCCACTAACAAGCTTTGTTGTACTCGCTGTTATAAATGCCTCTTGATCTAAATCATCGAGTATTTTATGAAGTTTATTTAGGTCCTTCCTTTTAAGTGCAATATACAGTATATTTTTAGGTCCATTCTTTCCTTGCCCTACTAAAACTGTGACACCAAAGCCACTGTCTCTTAATTGATTAATAACTTCATCATCTTTACCATTTTTTAATATGACTTGAGCAGTTAAATCTCCTAAAGCTATTTTTTCTTCTATATAGCTGCCAATATAATTCCCACTGGCAAATCCTAATGCGTAAGCTAATAAATTACCAAGATTATTTAATTCATTTACTACCTTCCCTAAAGCCACAATATAAATAATTACTTCAAAAAAGCCTATTATTGCTGCATACTTTCTTCTGCCTTGTACTACCATAAGAGTTCTTATAGTAGCCATAGAAACATCCATTATCCTCGCTCCAAAAATAAAAAGATAGCCTAATAAAGCTTCCAAATTTGTCCCTCCCAATCAAAATATTACTCCTTAAGAAAAAATATTAATCAGCAAATAAAAAACTCACCTTATATTAAAGGAGGAGCCTAATCCTAATGCCCTTAATGCCCCCCTCTAATATTAAAGTGATAATTTCTAATTTTAAATCCCTATAATCTTTTTACTTATTTACCTATACTATTAAAATAGTTCACTATTCCATTTGCTATTGCCTCTGCTGCTTTTTCGTGATATGAATCTGTGTCAATTAACTTTGCTTCTTCTGCATTAGTTAAAAAACCAAGCTCTACAAGTGCTGCTACCATTTTAGTTTCTCTTATTACCACTAACTCTGGTCTTTTTACTATTCCTTTATCATTTCTATCGAGTCCTGATAATAATGCATCATGTATCGCCTCTGCAAATGGATACTGATCCCCTTCCTTTACTTTACTATCAAAAGCAGGACAATATAGAGTTTGTATTCCTGATACACTGCTACTAGAATGTGAGTTAAAGTGAATACTAATAAATGCGTCTGCATTATTTCTGTTCGCAATTTCTGCTCTCTCATAAAGGTCTATATATTCATCTGTGCTTCTAGTAAGTATAGTTCTAAATCCAAGGTCTCTAAGTTTTTGGTCAAGCTTAAGTGCTACCTTTAAGTTTAAATCTTTTTCTTTCGTTTTAGTAATAGGCGATGTAGCTCCCGGGTCTTTCCCTCCATGACCTGCATCTATTACAATAAGCTTAGCACCGTTATTTTCTTGAACCTTTTCAAATGATATATTAATTGTGTCATCTACTTTATCTGAAAGAACTTCATAGTTTATTTTTGTTTTAAATTTAAATGTGATTATTTTATAATCTTCATCCTCATTTACTACGATATTTGAAATATAGTCATCATTTACTGTAACTATACCATTTTCTAAATCAATGTTATTTTTATCAACCTTAATCTCCATTTGCCTGCTATTCTCATTATAGCTAACCAAATAATCTGTTTCTTCCTCTGCAAATATTTTTATAGAAGCGCCATTTTCGTATAAATTTGAATAGGATATATTATCAAAGGTTTCTTCGTCAACAAAAATTGTCATTGTAGTACCTTTAATATCTACCATTATATTAGGAATTGCCCTGTTTTCGTTTATATCTAAAACTACTCTGACTACTTTATCTTCTATTGTATTTGATTGATCAGATACATACTGAGATGAGCGAACCTGCTTTATGAACTCAGTATTTACATCTAACTTTAATTCATTTGTCCATAATTTTGAATCTAGTAAATCAATGACCACTCTGTTAGGATTAGATAGTGTAAAAATATTATAATTAGGCTCTTCAGAGTTTTCAATAACTATAGCTTCTCTGCCTTTTACTAATTTTGAACTTATGCCTTGTACACTGTTTAAAAAAGATATGGTAGCTTTCTTTTCCTCATCTGATGTGCTTATGTTATATCCTACACTTTTTTCTAAGTCTATAACAATCCTAACAGTATCAGGAGCATTAGAAAACTGTGCTGCTCTTATGCTTTTAATAGGAAACTTGTCTACTATAAAGTTAACATTTCCATTTGAGTCAAGTATAGACTCATCAGTAACACTTAATTTGCTATTATGTACGTCTATAATTAATCTATCTGGTTCTGTCAAATATTCTTCTTTAATTTCTAATTTTCCTGTAGATATAATATTTATTTTGGGCATAGCTGATGAATTTTCTATTGAAATGTCCGTAATTTCAGATGTTTGACTAATTATAATGCCTGTGTAAGTATCTTGATTCCAGTCAACGAAACATCCAAGAACTTCTGATACAAATCTCAAAGGTACCATTATTCTTGCATCATTTACTAAAATAGCTGGTACTCCATAAGGTATATCTTTCTCCACACCATTTACAGTAACTATAGGACTATTTACCTTTAAAATGATTTCTTGACTTGTTGTCTTTATAGTTGCTTCTTTTGTTTGTTGGTTCCAGCTAACTTCAGCATTTAGATGATTTCCAATGGCCCTTATAGGCACTAGTATTCTGTCACTAAGTATAATTGGAGGTATGTCAGTTTCAATAGGATTTCCATCAAAAATCACATTGGCTAATCCAACTGTGACCTGCTTCCCATTTATACTAACCTTAGTAGAATTCGGTGCTCCAGCTAATGCAACAGTCCCAACTCCCATCAACATAATTAACATAATAAAAACTGCAACTACTTTCTTCATATCCTACCCCCTAAATCTTTAATAATATTTTGCAATAAAGCACTTCTACATATATCTACAATTTCCACAGATATTATAGTATATTTATATCACTTTGCAAAATATTATGTCAATCGATTTAGGGTTTTGTAATATTCTTTTAATATAACAGATTGCACAGCATTATGTGAATAATTAAAATGCTGAATATGAACTCTATTGAATTTAATTTAAATTGTCTATATTTCTATGCTGTTAAAAATAATCTTTATCAAATTACTTTATATAACTCATCACTACTTGGTGGCTCTATTTCTCTCAATTCTCCATCAGTCTCTATCAAAATTCCCTTCTCTATTACTTCTCCTATTACTGATGATTCTATCCCATTTTTGCTAAGTTCTTTTTGAATAATATCTAATTTCTCATAAGGTGAAACTATCAATAAACTACCACTAGAAATTAGCTTGAATGGATTAATATCTAGTGCTTTACATATTTCTCTTGTAGATTCTTTAATAGGTATGTATTGTGAGTTTATTTTCACTCCTTTTTTTATAGCTACTGCTGTTTCCCAGACAGCTCCAAATACTCCTCCTTCAGTTATATCATGCATATATGGAACTCCTATAGCACCACAGATTTTTCCTTCTTTTACTACACTTATATGCTTAGCTAAAGACTTTCCCTCATCTATAATATCTTGAGAAACTAAGTTTTTAAGCCTTTCTTCAAGTTCATTTGCTATTATGACTGTTCCTTCTATAGCCGCAAACTTAGTAATTAATATTTTGTCTCCTATTTTAGCACTTTCAGGATTTAATATGTTTTTCTTAGTCTGCATTCCTATAACTGTCGTTGATACTACTATTTTATTTACTGCATCTGTTATTTCTGTATGTCCTCCAATGATTTCTACATTTAACTCTGATGCTGTTCTATTTGCATCCTCCATAATTGTTCTTATATCTTCCTCTGTACTATTTGGTGGTACTAATATAGTAATAAGAAGTCCTATTGGCTCTGCTCCATTAGATGCTACATCATTACATGAAATATGAACAGCCAGTCTACCTATATCCTTAGAAGCCCCTGTAATAGGATCAGTGGATACTACACATACATTTTCTCCAAAGTCTAATACTGCACAGTCCTTTCCAATACCTGCCCTAGTCAGCACTTCATTTCTTTTGTAGCTTATATTAGAAAAAACTATTTTTTCTAATACTTCATTAGGAAGTTTTCCTATTTTCATTTTTATTCCCCCTTGTAAAGCTTAAGACATTCCTCTACTGTCATTACTTTATGATCTGAAATTATTCTTAGTATAGTTATATCTTCTGGTTTTATATCATGAAATATCAAAACCTCTGCATCATATCCTTTTTCTTTATCTCGTCTTACTTTTAAATTTTCACTAAAACTTAAAGATGTGTTCCAATACTCTTCGACTATTTTTTTTCCTTCTCTAATTAAATATTCATTTGCTATTTCAAAGGATTTAACGTCCTTTAATATAAAAGGCTCATATAATTTATTAGCTAAGTTTTCATTTGCAACCCAACATTTATCTTCATCTACTTTTACAGACATTACAACAGTATGAGAATGCCAGTAATGGTTGCTTTTATAGTTTAAACTAGCAAATATAGCTTTTTCTCTTCTAACCCAATCTGGGATGTTGTCAGGTTTAAATGAACTAATAAATTTATGGAAATCTAAATACATGCTATTGTAAGTCATTTTATCATTATATTTTATTCCTTGCTTTAGTATTCTACTCAAATCTGTAATACAAGCCACATGATAGACAACCCCTGTATCAGCATAGTCAGGAAAAAAATTTATAAAATCACCTTCTTTCAAATAAGTATCTCATTATTATAGAATAGCACATTTTTACTTAAAACTAAATTAGCAAAGTAATGCTTATTGTATTTGGGCAAACTATTAATAGTTTATAATCACTAAACTAACTAAAGTGGAGGTGTGTATGATGAGTATAAATTGCTCAGAAAAATGTATTTATGAGAGCGAAGGAATATGTACATTAAATCGCATAATAGCTTCATCAGGAAATATATCTTCTGGCTGCCCATATTTTAGAGATAAACAGGAAGTTAAAAAAATAAAAAAAAGTAAAATATAATTTAAACCTTTTCACTATGCTGCTAAACCCTATGAATTTATTGGCAGTGCAGCAAAAGTGTAGCAATAGTTAACTTCTAAATATAATTATATTATTCTGTTTTACTTATAAATATATACAAAAAAACAGCGATTGAAACAATCGCTGTTTTTTTTGTATATTTTAGTGCTCTATGATATATGCCCATTTATATTCTGTATCGCAACCTACTGCAAATCTAGCTACACCTTTTACATATTCTCTTTGTACATATACTCTTGCTGGGTGGAATAATGGATATATTGGAACATCTCTTGCCAATAGTTTTTCAGCTTCTATCATAGCATCTATTCTTTCATCTCCTGAGCCTTCCATTGCCTTTCTAATGTAAGCATCATAGTCAGGATTTGAATAGAATGCATCATTGTTTCCACCATTTGTTACAAATAGGTCCATAAATGTCATTGGGTCATTGTAGTCTCCACCCCAACCTGCTACAGTTATTGTATAGTCTTTCTTATCATATCTTTGAAGGCGCATAGCAAATGTAAC
>ENA-OWOZ01001775-OWOZ01001775.1-bioreactor-metagenome-genome-assembly--contig:-NODE-1775-length-18281-cov-205.004285_pt1 | contig 18281 bp, 13 predicted proteins | sample MGYA00238140_ERZ651804 | MGnify/ENA primary metagenome ERZ651804 (study PRJEB26910, sample SAMN07631232) | bioreactor metagenome | isolation source: Switchgrass digestor | place: USA: Dartmouth... | reverse complement strand
TCCTCAAGGTTGCTGGATGCAGCGATTCAGAAGAACCTTGAACGCGAGCAGCGGATAGCTCCTGCGATCTCCTACAGGGCAGTATACAAGGAGGGGCGCAGAGATGTTTGAAGAATTCTATGGTCTTTCCAGGACTCCGTTTTCAAGGGATATCCCGAGCAGCCATATCTATCAGCCGGTAATACTGGAGGAGATATTGGGACGGCTGAAATATGCCGCTCAGCGGCAGTTGTTCGCTGTTGTCACCGGTGATTGCGGAACGGGCAAGACAACAGTTATCCGCATGCTGAAAGATTCTCTGGATCCGGCAAAGTATATGGTCCTGTACCTGGCAGATTCCAAGCTGACACCGAGACATTTCTACAAAGGGCTTCTGGCGCAACTGGGTGTAGAGGCGATGTTCTACCGCGGCGACGCTAAGCGGCAGCTCCATCACGAAATCGAGCTGATGCGGGGCATTCAGCATCTGCAGCCTGTCGTCATCGTTGACGAGGCTCATCTGCTGGACCGTGAGATGCTGGAGGAAGTGAGGTTCCTTCTCAACTTCAGGATGGACTCGCAGAGCCCTATGGCTTTGATACTGGTCGGACAGAGTGAGCTTTGGAACAAGCTTCACATGCAATCCTATACAGCCATCCGGCAGCGCATTGATATCCAGTGCAAGCTGGCCCATTTCGACCGGGCACAGACAGGAGAGTATATGAAAGCGCACCTTTCGTACGCGGGGGCTGAACACGATATTTTTTCTGATCAGGCGATCGATGAAATATTCCGGTATTCCGGCGGGGCAGCCCGTTTAGTCAACAAGGTTTGTACTCATTGTCTGATTTATGGGTCTCAGAATGGCAAACGTATTATTGACGATCATATGGTGAAGCTGGTCATACAGGGGGAATTATCCTGATTCTCCCTCCCCTTGGAGGGGGCAGGGCATTTTGGTCATATTCGGACATTAATTCTGTCAATGTCCGGACAATTAACGACATCTATTGCTGGACACTATGCGTCAGCAGTAACACAATGGGATACCGACGGAAAATAATGCATCTAGGAAAAGCTTTTGAAGTCCACGGTTACGATATTGCGGGTGTACCCCAAGAAATTCTATACTGCCCGGAGAATATGTAAATGCCTTCGCTCCAATGAGAATATCACCGTCTCTCAGCACAAGTGCGCGTCTTTCGGCAATGCTTTCTTCCAGCCTGGACAAGTACTCAACTTCGTCCAGCACAGGATACCCATCAATAACAAGCCTCATTAAGTTCATCCAATCGGAAACATCTTCTTTTCCGCCAAGCGAATGTCCTGCAATGTAAACTATTATATCCGATTGCTCTTGAATATTACTGTATTCAGGATGAGAAAGAGATGGAGAATAGCAAAACCGTCAGGTAGGCTCAATCGCAGAAGTCCAGATAATAAGCAAACCCGAACCCTTCTCCGATTGGAAAAAGGTTCGGATCTTGTTGCTTTGGGAAGTTAGGTGAATATAGATGCCATAAATTTGATTCATTAATTACATAATGCATTAGGGAATTAAGCATATTGCTATGAAACAACGAAACCAAGTGCAGAAAATTTTCTTTTTTGTGATTCAATGTCTCCCTTAATCTTAGAACGATCAATAAGAATGGTTAAATTCTTCCTTGCTCGTGAACAACCAACATAAAACAGTTTATACGCACTGAGTACACCATAAACTGTATTTTCCTTAAAACAATCTTTTGCTCTAGAAACATTTGGCTTGTCTAAAAATTGCTCATATCCCTTGGCACAAAGGAAACTAAAAAATGGGTTTTGTTTAAATTGTTGATTTATTGAAATAGCCTTTTTCACAATAATTTTCTCGTTTGCCACATAAGATTCTTTGTTCAAATCATTGATTTTAAATCCAATGGCATTTTGTAAATCAAACAACTCTTTTACATAAGAATAATAAAATTGTTGAAAGGCATTAAGTGAAATATCTAATTGTCCCCACATTTCAAAAAAGCGGTACATATGAACTACAGGATTGTGGGTACTATCATCTGCAATAAAAACTACACTATCATGGCTTTCTCCTTTAACGCCATGTTGAGTTGATATTTTAGGTTCTTTCAAATAACCAACCATTACAAGAATTTCATTTGTTGGCACATTCAATACAGGTTTATATTCCGTATCTTCTAAAATACCTTCCAAATAGGAGGGTTGAATTATTGAAGTGTTTTCTAATACAGCGAGTAAGTCGGCAATTGTTTTTTCTTTGTCTGTTAAAATAGAAAACACCTTGCTTAAATTATCATGTATTTTTTTCTTATCACTGTGGGATGTTATATACCAACTGTCTTTGTTGAATAGTGCCTTATAATTTCTTAATTTTTGTATTATCAAACCATATTGGCTATTCTGATAGTCGCAGTAAATATCTGCAATAAGATATATTAGTTTGATTAATGGATCAGGATTGTCAACATACTCACTTGTTAAAATATCAACGGGACTATATGCCTTACCGAAAGCATATTTGTCCATATTGTCAAATGCCTGATATAGATTTTTACAACCAATAGCAGCGAAACGCTCTTTATTCAATAAATACAACACAAGTGTATCCGGCTCATGCTCCTTGATTTCTGATAACTTATCTTCAACATTATCGCAAATAATTACTTGTGGATGAAAACTAGAACGAACTTGCTTCATTTTTTCTGAGCTGTCTTGATCATACTTAGAATCGTTATAAATATGATTAAGTAAATTTACAATTTCTGGAACAGAACGATGATTGATTTTAAGGACTTTGCTAGTGTCAAACAAGGCAAATTTATTTTCAAAAGAACCATCATAGTTTTTGTAAATCTGTTGCATTTTATCGCCAAATAAATATAGTTGGGTATTTGTTCCGACAATGCTATCATAGAAAATATTGAGCACATCGGCAGTTGTATCTTGATATTCATCTATAAAAATATATTGGTACTTAGAACTTATGCGCTTCCTGATTATCGGGAATGTATCAACTATAAGTTTTGAAAACCGAACCAAATCATCGTGAGAAAGTCCGCCATAATATAGTGAAGTGAATGATGATTCATTATAGGAAAGAGTTTTAATGTTTTTTTTAATTGTTTCGTAATTTAAATCGCCATACTTTTCTTTATATTTTTCATTACTAACTGCTATATTTTCGTCTGCTTCTAGATTATTAATGCGTTTCTTAATAGTTTCCCCAAACATCTCAAAATATAAATTCAAAATATCTTGATGAGCAAAGTATCGTTTCATGAAAGCATGTAAAAAAGAATGTATTGTACCAATAAATACATTCGGTGTCTTAATATCCTTGGACAATTCATCAGCAGCACGATTTGTATATGTGATACATAAAATGTTGTCTTTGGGGTTATCCGTGATAAATTGCTTAATCATAGCTTTAATTTGCGTCGTCTTCCCGCTTCCGGCAGGGGCATTAACAAGAAAACAGTTATTTACTTCGTTAGCCATAATAACGCCTCCTTTATATATTCGGGGAGCATGTTTTCAACTAGGTTATTTAAAATGACAGAATACATAAAATCCGCTTTTCCAGTTGAAGTATGTAAAACGATGTCTCGTAGACTAAATTCTTCGCCAGTTCTGGGAATTGTATATTTCAATTTATCATTTTCTTTGAGTGCTTTCCACTCATTTTTTGTTTTCGTGTCAAAAGAATTGATGCCATAATGCTTAGACAACATGGCCTCTTCAAGAGTGCGAGAATAACCATCATTTTTACCTTGAAAAGCCAAGCAAATTAAGCCATCAATAACGATGGGGTTTTCTTTTGTTTGCCATTCATATAGTTCTTCTACCGTAGGTGTCCCATTTTTTAAAACCTGTTTTGCAAAGCTTTTTATAGTTGAATTAGTTATATCTGATTTTAGTATTTCATCAATATTGTTCGAATCTTTTTCATAGTCCAAATCTGTAATTATGACAGTTTTTATGCCCAAAAATTCTATTAAAGGTTTGTAATTAAATGCGTAAGCTCCACCCACTTGTACAAAAGAAATATACTGTCCTTTTAAGGCATCAAATTCTTTGAAACGAAGCAGGCTTTTTATTAGCATCCGCTCAGTATCACCCTCATACATTATGATTTTATCAGCAAAAAGAATATCAGGAAAATTTATAGCATAAAACCAATCATAGAACTGTAATAAATTCTTATCTTTGGTAATAGAATTATTAAATTCACGCAAGTCATATAACCTGCATTCGAATTTATCTGTTTGGCGTAGCACCCGTAGTTGGGAAATCTCAGCTGCACGGATCACTTCGTGAGAATGAGTTGTAATAAATCCCTGCATTTTAGTTTGTTTATTAAAATAATCAAGCAAATATTGTATAAATACATTTTGCATTTGAGGATGCATATGAGCTTCAGGTTCTTCAATTACAAAGAAGTTAACGATCAATGGATTAATTGTTTTCCTGTATTTTTCTAATTGCAAATGGATGTAGATAAGATTGCTATAACCTAATCCTTGCGAAGATTCTTTCAAAAAATACTCATCTGTTTGATATTTTGCACAAGTAATATTTTTAAGCAGAGTTTGTATTGCATCTTCTGTCACATCCATATCTATTATAATATTGCCGGTATGTCCTCCATTTGTTTTAGAGATAGATTCTATTGTTTCACTGAGCGTGTCCAAAGAAGCAACGCGTACTTTTTCTTGGATTTTAGCATCTTGTATTGGTTGAATAATTTGATCAGGAAGCCCCCTAATCAGATCTTTCCAACCATCTTCTTTACTTGCAATATCTATCATGTTCTTACTTAGAATTTTCGTTCTATCTGAACTCTCATCATCTAATGTGCGGCCAGCCATAATATTTTGATAATTGAAAAGGCTTTTAAATGCTGATACATCCATTTTTACTCTGTTTTTATAATCTCTGTCGGAGAAATATACCAATTCTCCTGATGATTTTTCATAAAGAGATATTAGCATCTCTTTTATAATGCGTATGGTTTCCTTATCTTTATCAGTTCCGGTAAGTTTAGAAAATCTAGCAGTAATTTTGTCATAATCATTATCAAGGTTAGTTCTGAAGCTATCCGGGTCAACAGTATACATATAAACAAAATAAAAACTTGTACTATTCGAGTCAAAGTCCATTAAGTAATCTGCAAAATTTCGTATATCATCAATGTCTTTTTCATAATCTACTTGAATTTTGATTTCAATTGGCGGGATTATTACTGCCTTACTTTGATCTGTAAAGGAAAATATTGATTCACAAATATCTGTAATTGTATCCTCTTTGGATTTTTTTGCGTTAAAAGCAGCTAATACATGTGGATAGACTTTATTACTCCATTCTTGGCACTCAATTACTGATATGTCGTCACAACACAGCTTTGCTTTTGAAGAGCCAAAGACACAATTAAACAATTCTACTAACGAGGTTTTCCCGCTGTTATTGGCTCCAGCAATAATAGTAATGTTGCTTTCCATGTTAATCTTGGCTTCACGAATTTGTCTATATCCCGTGATATCAATTGTTTTAAGCTTCATTATAATCCTCTCCTTAAGGATTTTTTGATACAAGTCTATTACTTGATACAGATATACTTGCTACTTCGATCACGCTCTACTCGGCATACTTCTTAAAATTCTCCGCTTGCTCCAATACCTGTTCAAAGACTTCCTCATCCCACTCCGGCGGATATCCGTTTTCATATAGGAGCACCGTCAAATCCATATTGAGCTGGTTCTTGATGTCATCACGGGTCGACCAGTCGGCGTATTGGGCTTTATCATCCACCAGCTCTTTAATTTTCTTTGCAAGCACGAGGCACTTTTCATCTTCGTATTTAAACTTATGCTCATCGCGCACCTTAACCAAAATATCGTAGAAGGCCTTTTCTTCAAAAGTTATTCCAAGTTTCTCAAAAGAGGTTTTATCCGCCTGCAAATCGGACAGTATTTTAATCAACTCGTCGGACAGGCCGTTGATGAAGTCCGCCACCACTTCGCTGGTAAACACGAGCTTGTCCCGATTGTTGTAAGACTCCACAACCTTTTTCAGACGCTCGTCAAAAGCAATTGCTTTGATTTTATTTATTCTGCCATAGCCGGAAATAGCCTTTTTCAACAGCTTCAACAATGCGTTGAATTTTGATATCGGCAGGTCAATTTCATCAAGCTGTTTTTGGAAATCGTCACTAAATAAATCTTCCGGCTTATCGGCATTGACAATATTCTCTATGCCGGTGCAGGTAATGGCATCCTGCACCATTTTTTCAACCACGCGGTTCATGACTTCCGCATCGGGCGCGTCGCCCTTTGTCTGCTTATAAATTATGGAGCGGATCGCCAGGTAAAACTGCGCCCTGGCGGTTTCTTCGTCTGTAAGCTCCCCTGAAGGGAAGCATATATCGTATGCGGCTTTCAGTTTGCGTGACAGGTCCATAAAGCGCGTTTCCGTTTCCTTGCTCATCTGCACAAACTCAGCGGAATGGTTTAGGCAAACAAGCCTTTCAAGCGGCTCGCCCTCAAAAAACTTCCTTGCATTGAAGCCGTGCATAATCGCGTCAATCAAAGCAAGATGGTTTCGGAAAACCTGCAGTGAAATCTTCAGCTCGTCAATCGGGCTTTCCTGCGGACCGCCATATTTCTTTATTGCTTCAAGCATATCTTCCTTGATGCCGATATAATCAACAACCAAGCCTTTGTCCTTGCCTTCGAAAACGCGGTTGACGCGCGATATTGTCTGAATCAGCGTATGTTTCTGGAGGGGCTTGTCTATGTACATGACGGCAAGGGCCGGGACATCAAAGCCGGTAATCCACATGTCGACGACAATGGCGATCTTAAAGTTGGAATCATTGTTTTTGAATTGTTTGTCCAGCTTGGCGCGATATTCTTTATTGCCGCACAGGTCAAAGAGCTCTTTTTCATCGTTCTCGCCCTGGGTAGCCACCAGCTTTATTTTTTCAAGCGGGATAAGCTTATCCAGTTTTTCTTCAGAGAGCGCAGCTTCATTTTCCGCTTTTCTCGGTATATTCCAATCCGGACGAAGCGCGATGATTTCCTTGTACAGCTTGAAGGCCAGTGTCCTGTCCGCGCAGACGATCATCGCCTTTTGCACGACAGCGGGCTTTTCGGCGCACAGCGCCTCATAATGGGCCACGATATCCGCTGCCAGCCGTTTCAGCCGTTCCGGATGGCCGAGTATGCGTTTCATCTCGCTCATGGCGCGCTTGCTTTCCTCAATCTGCTCAGGATTCGCGCCTTCCTCGGTGCATTTGTCGTAATATCGCTGGATTTCCTTAGCCTGTTCTTCCGAGAGTATGACGCGGGCCAGTCGCGGCTCGTAAGCGATGCGGACGGTGATGCCGTCGTCGCTGGACTCCTTCATCGTGTAGCTGTCCACCACATCGCCGAAAACCGCAATTGTTTCGTCAATCGGCGTTCCCGTAAAGCCACAATAGGTCGCGTTGGGGAAAGAATCGCGCAGGTATTTCGCAAAGCCGAAAGTGGTCGTAACGCCTTTGTCGGTCACCTTCAGCTTTGACCCCGTGTTAATTTGTGTCCTGTGCGCCTCATCGGAGATGCAGATAATGTTATATCGGTCGGAAAGAAGCCCCGTCGATTCGCAAAACTTCTGAATCGTTGTGATGTAAACGCCGCCGCTGGCCGCGCCGCCAAGGGCCTCCTGCAGGTCCTTACGGTTCTCAATGCTTCGGACATTTTTATCATGCAAATAACGTTTGGACATGACAAACAGCTCGGAAGTTTGAGAGTCCAGATCCTCACGGTCCACCAAAATAACAATGGTCGGGTTGTTGAAGGTTTCCCGCTCCCGAAGCGCAAGCAAACGGGAAAGGAACAGCATGGTATATGTTTTTCCGCAGCCGGTCGCGCCGAAATATGTGCCGCCTTTGCCGTCGCCATGTGGCTTAAGATGCGCTTTGATATTCGAAAACATCTTATTTGCCGAAAAAAACTGCGGGTATCGGGTGATAATGGCAAGCTCCGTCTTGCTCTCGTCGGGATAGTACACAAAATCCCGCAGGATGGCCGTCACCCTGTCTTTTGCGAAAGCGCCCCTGATCATGGTAAACAGCGCGCTGATCCCGTTTGAAACCTTTTCTTCATCGTTCGCCTTGTTCCACGCGTAGTAATACTCATAAGGCGTGAAGATGCTGGCCAGCTTCGTGTTAACCCCATCGGTAATGACGGAAAGAAAGCAGTACTTCATCAGTTTCGGAATGTCTCGGCAGTAACGGAAATGAATCTGTTCCCAGGCGTCATGGATTGTCGCATCCTCTTTGACGGCCGATTTGAACTCGAAAATCGCAACGGGGATGCCATTTATGAACAGCAGCATATCCGGGCGGCGCAGTCGCTCACCCTGTACGGAATACTGATTGACGACCTTGAAGATGTTGTTTTCAAGCACGTCAAAATCAATATAACCCACATGCAGCGCCACTTTGCCTGTGTCTTCGCGCGACAGGTCAAAGCCTTCGTTGATAAGCCAGAACGCCTCCCGGTTGCCGTCGTACAGCGGTTCGGAGGGGATGAGCTTCAGGCGATTGATGATTTTCTGGATTTCGCTTTCCGTCAAATTGTCATCTCTGTACCGCTTTTCAAGATAGGCGCGCAAATCATCCTCCAGCAGGATGTCCTCAAGCCTCCGGTGTATGGAGTCGCCGAACACATGAGTATAGCCCTGCTGCACAAACAGCTCGATTATGGCGTTTTCCAACTGCTCCTCGTTAAATTGTCCTTTAATAAATTCAAGATCCATGTGTCCGGCCCTCCATTCCTCAGGCGTTTTCCGCTTCTTCAAGCGAGCCTTTTATCAGTATCGGGCAGATGTCCTTTATCTGCGCCTTTAATCTCTCATTAATATCCCTGCGCGTAATATAAGCGTTGTAAATGTTTACGATTGACTGCTGCACCTTGATGTCGGGGATGGGGATTTTTACCTCGCACATATCCTCCCATGCGAACGCTTCACGCGCGCTGCCCCATGAATTGAAACGGGCGTACCTGTCAAACTCTGAACGCCTAAAAAAGATGTTTAGATAACTCGGAATTAACTTATCCTTTCGCTTCACTCTAAAGACAATATAAGACGATGAAACAATGTAGGTGTCGTCAGAGTTGTTATGGGCAAGGGATATTTTTTCCCCATTTCGCGATGTAATGGTTACATATGCAAACGCATCCGGTTCAACAAGCAAATAGGGTTTCAAAGAAACGCCGGCCATGTCTGCTTTTGTTTCTATAAATTCCTTGTTGATGGATACACCTTTTAGCGCATCAATGCCATATTGTAAATCTTCATTTTTGGCATTCGATAATTCAATATACTCTCCAATCGCCTTGTGCGGCAGCGTCCGCCGCAACTCGTCAATATAGACATCACAGGTCAGTTTAAGGTCGTACAGCCCGCTTTCATAGGCTTTCTGGTTTTTGACCATAGCGTTGTAGACATTCACGTATTTTTGCTGAACCGGAAGCGGCGGGAGGTCTATTTCAATTTCACAGAATCTTTCCCAGTCAAGATTGCCTCTTATTGAACTATCAGTGCAAAACCAGGCATATCTGTCGAATTCATTTGAGTTCATTAGCATATAGAAGTATTCATTTAGAATAACGCTTGTATCTGCTTTAAAAATGAAATAGGCGGGCGATACAATAATTTCATCATCTGTATTATTAAACGCCACAGGGATTTTTTCATCGCGTCCAATATGCATGAAGTTTGCTGCAAAACATTCCCGCGGAACAATACGATACTTTGCTGTATCAATACCATCCATCTTTGCACGAGTAGAGATAAAACGTTTGTTAATATCAATGCCATATACCTCTGCATTATTCGATTGCTTACATCTTATATCAATCGGCTCGACAAAAGAGCCAATTTTCACTTTACTCAATCCCATATCCAATCCCCTCAAACGCTTCCTTCAGCATGGCCTGCGAGGCTTTCTCCGCTTTCATAATCTCCCGCATTTCGCGCTGAATCCGCAACATCTCGGCGGCGTAGTCAATCTCTAGATCGTGGTCGATAAACTCAATATACTTGCTGGGCGCAAGGGAATAGTCCTTCGCGCGGATTTCCCCAAGCGTCGCCGATTTGCAGAGCTCCGGCACATCACGGTACGCCGACCTGTCCGCGCTCTGCCAGTCGTTATAGATTTTCTTTATGGCGGCAATCTGATCATCGTCAAACATCACATACTTTTTTTCATAGATATTCTCATTCCACCGGCGCAGGTCGACAAACAGCACCTCGTTTTGCCGGTCGCGCAGCTCGCGCCCGTTTAATGTCCGGGCCTTTTTGTTGTTATTGATAATCCACAGCGTAACCGAAATATCCGTCGAGTAGAACATCTCACGGGGAAGGACGATGATTGCCTCCACTTTGTCGTTTTCGATCAGCTGTTTGCGGATTTTATATTCTTCGCCGCCCGCATTCAATGCTCCGTTGGCAAGCAGAAAACCCGCGATGCCGTTTGTCACGTCAAGTTTTGAGAGCATATGCAGAATCCACGCGTAGTTGGCATTGCTTGCCGGCGGCACCTCATAGCCTTTCCATCGGTAATCGTCGATAAGTTCGTCCTTGCCCCGCCAGTTCTTCAGGTTGAACGGAGGATTTGCCATGATAAAATCCACTTTGATGTCTTTATGCTGGTCATCTATAAAGGTTGAAGTAGCCCGTTCGCCAAGGTCATAAGATATGCCACGGATCGCCAGATTCATTTTTGCAAGCCGCCATGTGTCAGGATTGGACTCCTGCCCGATGACGGAAATTTTCAACCGGTTTCCGTTGTGCCGTTCAACAAACTTTACCGACTGGACAAACATGCCTCCGCTTCCGCAGCATGGGTCATACACGCGTCCGCCGTACGGTTCTATGAGTTCGGCAATTAGTTTGACAATGCTCGCGGGGGTATAGAATTCTCCCTTTTCCGCGCCCTGTCCGGCGTCAATGGCAAATACCTGCAGGAAATATTCATACACCCTGCCAATAAGGTCTTTGTCCTGAAACCTTTTCTCATCTATTTTGTTTATCTCGTCGATCAGCGCCTTTAAGGATGCGCTTCTCGCGCCCAGCGTCGCATAGAAATTCTGCGGCAGCGCACCTTTCAGAGATTTGTTTTTCTCTTCAATGTCGGCCATCGCCTTGTCCAATATAACGGCAATTTCATCCGAGCTCGCGTTCCTGACTATGTATGACCACCGCGAAGTTTCGCTCAAATAAAAAACGTTCTCAGAAAGATAGAATGAGGGTTTTTCAAGAAACGCCGGTACGTCGCCGTATTGAGCTTTTATCGCTTCGCGTCTTTTTTCAAACTTATCGCCGGCGAATTTCAGAAAGACCAGTCCCATGACGGCGTCGCGGTTTTTCTCATTACCGCCGACAGTCCCTCTAAGCGCGTTCCGACAATTCCATAATATGCTTTCAAGCGATTGTTCCTTTTCAACAGTCTTTTTTGCCATTGTTTATTTTGTTCCTTTCGGTTTGCTTATCGTCTTTTCTTTTATATGATATTGGATTAAGCGACTCATGCAGAAGTGAATCACTTTCTCCGCCTGTTCGTTATAAAAAGCCCTGTGGTTTTGATAGGCTGTAATCTCTTTGCTGTAGTTCGTCCGTCCAAAGATAATCTTATCCGTAAAGTCGATAGCTTCAAGGATATCATCCAAATCCTGCTCGATTAAATTCGGCGTTGGGTATGGTTCAACGCTTACCCACGTTTTGCAGCCTTGGTCATGCAAATACCGAAGCGCCGCCAATCTATCCTTATAGGATGCTGCCCCTGGTTCAACTCTTTTGCGGTATTCCTCATTCAGAGAAATCAGCGTTATACCGTATTCATTCTCCTTTGAAAAGGTTGCCAGTTCACTCGGCAATAACCCTTTGGTAAGTACCGTGCATTTTATGCCGGCATCGTTTAGCTTTCGAATGGCAGCAAGGCTCATGCTTTTTATTTCTTCATATCCATACATGAATGGGTCTGTGGTAAAGCATAGATGCACAGAGTTTATCCTTGATTTTAATCGAGGAATCTCCTTGTCGAGTATTTCCAGCGTATTGCTGACCAAATACGGTTCAAGCCAATCTTCATAAGAAACGGTTTTCCCAAACCGTCTTGCCATCATGAAGGCATAACAGGGGTATTTGCATCCATGAGAGCAGCCAAGAACATGGTTCATCGTATAATCGCCATATTCAACGCCGGTTCTGTAGAGCATAGATTTTCGTTCTATGTACCCTTTTACCGTTTTCATGGCTTCCTCCTAATAGTCACGCTTTGATTCTTTCCTTCAGTGAAGAAAGTTGATGGCCTACCTGTCCTTGTGGTTGCAGGTTCACGGGCGACTTCTATAAATCCACTTTTCTCCATTTCATCCCATATTTTTCGGATGACACCTGATCTGCACAATACCCCATATTCAGTAAAGAAAAGTGCAATCAATTTGTTTGCAGTCATTCCATTTGGAAAATTCAATAAAAAATTCGTCATTTTCCATCGTATTTCATCTTCATTAATCATTTCATTTTCAGGATTACAATCAAATAAGCTAAGTTGTCCTTCATTTTGAACATCGATAAATAACTCATCGGAACGGGAGGACATATTGTCAGCCATCAAAATACAGCCGTCTTCATGGTTACACACATGAATCATTCTGTATTTAGGGCGCTGCTTAGGCTTCATGCGAATCGGCATGTCCAGTACGTATGTATATTTCCTTCTAAGTTGCTGTTTATATTCGGTTGAGAAACGCTTTTCCGCCTGATAACCATCAATTTTCCCGGCATTATAATCTTGTACTATTGCTTTCCAGTAATCTCCACCAGCAATACTATTTAACAGTTTCACAGATTGCGGAGAATCGTCAACCTGGGTAGGTTCATATTCAACAAGATCGTCTAAAGATTCGTCAATTACATAATCGACCTTCATGGCGCGGCATGCCGCTCGCATAAATCCAAAGGAATTCATGTTTATAAGCATTTCTATGCTGTTGAAACCATAATCGGCAAATTTTGAAAACAATCCATAATCAAGTGCCTTAATTCCATACGGGTCAATGTAGAGAAATACATTTACGCCTCTTTTAGTAGCAAGCAACCTTTCAATTTCATCCTCATAACGCCCTGATATCACTGTGATGTTGCCATTTGTATTACGATAATCCGCAATATTGTTATTCAAATCATCGGCATAATTAAGATCGATGAAGCAGGCATCAATTCTGGCGCCTTGTACAGAAGTACGACCTATACAATCATCCCTAATCTTAAGAGCAATGCGCGGCGACCCATCCTTGCCATCATCGAATTTTCCTTTGCCTGCAAAACAATCTACATAGAAAATAGGCTTGTATGTCAGTAATACTTTCTGAAAATACTGAGGGAGATAACAGCCAAGTAGCCTGTCTTTTATCTCTGACCAAGTATTCTTTTTCTTGAAGAACGTGCTATTGTCCTTAGCCATGTAATCCCCCCATTTTTAACTGTCTTTAATAACCACATTAATTTATAAGCAAACATGCATAAAACTCTTTTATTATACTTAAGAGCCTTCATCCTCAGGCACTATTTCAACGATGTCCCCAATATTGCATTCCAGCGCCTTGCATATTTTTATGAGCACATCCATGCTTACGGTTTCGCCCTTTGATAGTTTTGTTACGGAGGCCCAACTGACTCCTGCCGCAGCTTGCAAATCCTTTTTCTTCATATCCTTGTCAATCAAAAGCTTCCACAATTTTTTATAACTGACGGCCATCTTAGCCACCTCTCATCCTTCGCTTTGGGAAACCACCATAATTATATCAAAACAAAAAATGGAAAACAAGGATAATCTTCATATATGCTTGATTTTTCAACACCATATATAAAATTATCTTTAGATATTATGGCATTATATGAAAAAATAAGAAAGAAATAATCTTCCGAAAACCCGCAGGCCGTTCCTGTTTCGGAAAAGATGTGCGATTCGTTGCCTGAATACATGAACAAATCATTCGAGAACTCATAATCATAGAGATACTTTTCAGATGCTTTGCTCAATCACATATCCGCCCTTGAAAATAATGCGCAGGGTATCCGCGCTCATCACCTTTATTGTGTCAATCATCTGCCGCGCGATGCTGTCCTTGAACTCGGTGCTTTCAAAGGGAACCTCCTGCAGAGCCTTGCAGATATTCTCCATCTGCAGGGTGAAAGCGTCGGGGCCGTTCTGCAGGGCCTTGTGGCGCTCCAGTGTTTTCTGCAGGGACTGGATTTCCTCCGAGATCTCCTTGAATTTTTCCTCGTAACTTGCGGGGTTTCCGGCTTTTGCGCTGACCGCCACCAACTCCATCATAGCCTTCTGCAGCTCGCGGATTCGGCTCTCCAACAGAATGGGATTGATATCGTTTCCGCTTTTCTCGGAGAGGATGATTTCCAGATTGGATTTCAGGATGTCGATAAGCTGCTCTTTGTCCGACATGGCGGCATTAAGGGCGGCCAGCACCGCAGTGTGCAGAGCTTCTTCCTCAATGGTGGGTGAGTGTTTGCAGTATTTCGTTCCGTAGTCCAGCCGGCTGATGCACCGCCATACCACCTTTTTCTTGCCCCGCTTTGCCCAGGTGACCCGGCGGTAGGTGGAACCACAGTTGCCGCATACAAGAAGCTCGGTCAGGGCATAACGGCTGCTGTACTTGGACTGCTGGGTCTTGCTGGTCTTATCCGACACCTTGCGTTTTCCGGCCCGCCTTGCGATCTCCGCCTGTACCAGTTCGAACAACGATCTGGATATGATAGCCTCATGGTGATCTTTGACCAGGTACTTGGGCAGTTCTCCATTATTTTTCTTCATCTTTTTGCTGATGCAGTTTTCTATGTAGGTCTTTTGCAGCAGTGCGTCGCCGCAGTACTTCTCGTTGCGGAGCAGATACTGGAGAGCACCCTCCGACCATTTCGGCTTTCCTCCCGCGGCGGGGATACCCTCGGCTTCCAGCATCAACTTGATGCTTGCAACACTCATCCCGGCAAGATAGCTTTCAAAAATCCGCTTTACAACAGCGGCCTGTTCGGGAACCACGCGAGGCCGGTTATCCTCGCCTCGCTCGTAACCGTAGATCCGGGAATATTGGAAGGCGACCTTGCCGCTTTTAAAGCTTTGGCGCTTGCCCCAGCGGACATTCTGGCTGATGGACTCCGATTCGGCCTGCGCGAAGCCGCCCAGCATGGTGATGATGATCTCACTGTCGGCCTTCATAGTGTTGATGTTCTCTTTTTCAAAAATCACAGGGATGCCCAGTTCCTTGAGTTCTCGGATGTAATTCAGGCAGTCCACCGTGTTCCTTGCGAAGCGGCTGATGGATTTTGTCAGGATTAAATCTATCTTGCCCCGCTTACACAGGCGGATCATCCGGAGGAATTCGGGGCGTTTCTTTGCCGAGGTTCCGGTGATGCCCTCGTCGGCAAAAATGCCGGCCATGGTCCACTCGGGGTTGGTCATGATTTTGTCTGTATAGTATGCCACCTGGGCTTCGTAGCTGGTGAGCTGTTCTTCCTGGTCGGTGGACACCCGGCAGTAGGCCGCCACCCGCAACTGGCGCCGGACGATCCCGTACTGCTCGGCCTTAGTTGCGGGGATGACAATGACTTGGGGCTGCGTCAGGCATTCTGTTGTTTGCATGGCAGACTGCTCCTTTCCTCTGTTTTTTGAATGATCTGCCCGTTAATCAGCTTCAGTGAAACATCGCCGTCCGGATAAATGATAACTGCGTCCACGGCCTGCAGGAAAAGTTCGGTATCAAGTTTTGAGACAGGAACGCTATATCCCAGCAATTCCCTGAGCTTTTTTGCTTTTGCTTGCAGAAGGACATCGGGGCAATATTCATATTGCAGGGCGGCGCGGGCCATGATCAGGGTTCTGGCGTATTCCTCATTACATCCGGGTTTATCAAGCTCCCGGTTGATTTCATTGGTCAGCCGCATGATTTCAAGATTATAAGGTTCGGCTTCCGTACACGGGATTTCAATTTCCAGCTGATTCTGTATCATCCGGTTCAACAGGGATACCACCTGTGCAGTTAGACAGTCGTCGGTGATTTTAACCGTCGGAAGGCATCCGGCATTTTTGCATTTCCACCTCTCCCCGAAGCGGCTGTCCAATTGCCTTTCGTATGTGGCGCCGCATTCCCCGCACACCGCCTTTTCTTTCAGGGCGTTTATCTCCGGTACAGTGTGGATATCTTTCCGTGTGTATTTCTCCTTTTGGAGCAGGTCGGCCTGCATGAATTCATCCTCCGCAACCAGCGGGGGATACCCGTTGCCGCCGATATATTTGCGGTTTTGCAGGATGCGCCCCACCATGTTCTTGTTCCAGTTAGAGGCGCCTTTGCTGTAGGGTACGCCAGACGCGTCCAGTGCGGCGGCAATCTGGCTGTATGACTCTCCGGCAAGGTACCTCTTGAAAATCATACGCACCAGCTTCGCTTCCGTGTCATGGGTTATAATGGAGCCGCCGGAAAGCCGGTATCCGAAGGGAATGTATCGCAGCTTCATTGCTATCTCACCGGCCTTTCCACCCTTTCGGCAAGCTCCAGGCCGTTTGTCAGCCTGAATTTAAGGCGTTCGCCGGATTCCGCAATCACCAGTTCCACCATGCTGCCAAACAATGTTTCATCAAACGCGGTCAGCAATTCCGGACCGTCCTCCAGCATGGCGCTGAGGCATCGGGTTTCAGTTATGGCGCCATCATCCTCATTCTGCTCCATCAGCTTGTTTTTTTCTGTCTTGAGGACACGAATCTGACGGTTCAGTTCATTGGTTTGGGATAAAAACAGAGCGGAATCGATGATGCCCTTGGACTTCAGTCCGTTCAGCACATGATTCTGCTCTGTAAGCTCCGCGATTTTCTGATTGATGTCCGCCACCTGCGTATTGTTTATATTGCGGTTCCTTTTTAAAGCTTGCAGCTGTTGCAGCATGGGAGTCAGGATAGTGGGGTAATGAATTTTCAGCTTGTTGTATAACCGAAGGAACGCTTCATAGATTTCAGCTTCAGGAATTTGGGTGATGGGACAGCAGGATTTGCTGTTATTATGGCTCCGGCACACCCAATAAGTTTTTCTGTTGCAGGTTTTTCGCTTAAATACGGAGCCGCATGCCCCGCACCGGATTCTTCGGCTTAAAGGGTATTCCGAACGTTTCGACATGGTGGGGAGTACTCTGCTTTGATTGAGCTGCTGGGCCTTCTCGAAAACTTCCGGAGGAATAATGGGTGGATGGGAGTTTTTGAAGTAATATTTGTCCCTTTCGCCGTTATTCCGTTTTTTCCGGAAGGGCAGATCGGCGGTGGTGTATTTCTTTTGCAGGAGAGCGTCACCCATATAGCGCTCGTTTTTTAACATGTAGTCGATGGTGGTGCACTGCCATTTTTCCTTGCCGTCTCTTGTAGGATAGCCCCTGGCGGTGATATCACGCGCAATCTCGTCCTTGCTTTTACCGTTTAGGTAACTGTCAAAGACATAGCGGACGATCTCCGCCTCCTGTTCATGGATTTCCAGTCTTCCTTCCAAAAGACGGTACCCGAAGGGAGCCTTGCAGGTGATGAATTTGCCGGATTTCATGCGGTGTTCGTAGCTCCAGCGCATGTTGCCCGATATGGACATGGACTCGTGCTGAGCGTTTCCTGCGAAGAAGGTGAAGAGAAGCTCGTCCGTCATAGCGGCAGTGTCGATGTTCTCTTTTTCAAAATACACGCTGACGCCGAGAGCCTTCAGCTCCCGGATGGTGGCCAGGCAATCCCTTGTATTGCGGGAAAAACGGGAGACCGATTTTGTCAGGATGCGGTCGATTTTTCCTCTGCGGCAGTCGCGGAGCAGTCGGAGAAAATCTTCCCGCTTGTCCATCCGCAGACCTGTGATGCCCTCGTCAGCGTACATGTCGACCATTTCCCAATCCTCATGCTCACGGATTAGGGCTGTGTATGCTTTGACCTGGGCAGCAAAGGAATTTTCCTGATCATCGGAGTCGCTGCTGACACGGGCATAGGCCGCGACACGCAGCTTTTTGCTTTTGTTTTGTTGGATAGGGTCGATGACGATAACATGCGGAACCTCCAGAGTAGGTTTCTTTGCCAGAGCTCCGTTTATTATATTCTGACATGTATTCACGGCTTTTGCCTCCTTGTACAATTAATAATGCTCTCGAAAACTCGTATTGCTTTCGAGGTCTCTATTTCAGGAGCAAGCTAATTTAGCTCACCCCTAAAA
>ENA-OWOZ01001773-OWOZ01001773.1-bioreactor-metagenome-genome-assembly--contig:-NODE-1773-length-18302-cov-35.384691_pt1 | contig 18302 bp, 16 predicted proteins | sample MGYA00238140_ERZ651804 | MGnify/ENA primary metagenome ERZ651804 (study PRJEB26910, sample SAMN07631232) | bioreactor metagenome | isolation source: Switchgrass digestor | place: USA: Dartmouth... | reverse complement strand
ATCAGGAGAATCAAGAAGGACTCATTGAGAAGCAATATCGCCATGGTGCTCCAGGATACCCATCTGTTTTCCGGCACGGTCAGGGAGAACATCCGGTATGGACGCCTGGACGCAACTGATGAAGAGGTTGTGGCCGCCGCCAAGATCGCCTGTGCCCATTCCTTCATCGAAAGGCTGCCGGAGGGGTATGACACGGTGCTGGAGGGCGACGGTGCAAACCTGAGCCAGGGCGAGCGCCAGTTGCTCAACATCGCGCGGGCTGCCATATCGAAGGCGCCTATCCTGATACTGGACGAGGCGACCAGCTCGGTGGATACGAGGACCGAGAAGTATATCGAACGTGGTATGGACCGGCTCATGAAGAACAGGACGACCTTCGTCATCGCCCACAGGCTGTCTACCGTGCGCAATGCGGACCTCATCATCGTGCTGGAGCATGGCGAGATTATTGAGCAGGGTACCCATGAGGAACTGCTTGCCCTTGGCGGAAGGTATTATCAGCTCTATACCGGAGCTGTGGAACTGGATTAAAGCTAATCAGGTCAGGGTCCGACCGGCAATGTGCCGGTTAAGCCGGATGCTGATGGAAGGGAGGGTGGGAAGATGCGTCGTCCGAACGGATAAGATAAATCGATAACTCGAATATTGTCGAAAAAAGGAAGGCATGTTATAATTGGAATTGTTAATTATTTAACAAGTATGGCGAAAGCCAGGGACGCATAGCCAAGGGTCTAAGGATTTATTCTATGGCAGCCGCTTGTCCCCTCAGCCATAAGGGGGTATGTTGAAATGGCTAAAGTAGGATTGAGGAAAGCAGGCCCTTGAGACTTACGGAGGAGGCTTGCAAGATGGGCTTTGTTTTAAACCTGAGGGTCAGAACCAAACTTTTTCTTGCGTTTTCCATCATCCTTATCTTTACCATTGTCGTCGGCATGAGCGGCCTCATCATGGCTGTCGGGATCCGGAAAGATGCCGAAAGCTTCTATTCTGATAACTTTCTTCCCAATATGACACTGGGGCAAATCTGGGTCAATCAGGAAAAAGCAAATGCGGAAGTGCAGCGGATTCTGTATGCAGCAGAAGCCACGGGTGACCGTTCGATAATCGATCAGGCGGTCGAAGCAGTGAATGAATTGATCGCGGAGAATGATCGCTTGCTCCAGGAATTCGCAGCCACTGTTTATTCAGTTGAAGAACGGGAATTGCTGGATAAGCTGCTGACCGCTACCAAAAACAACCGCGTCGTCAGGGAAGAACTGATTGAAGCCGTCAGGCAGGGCAATTTCAATATGGCTGTCCGGATCTATGATGAGAAGGCAAAGCCAATGCGCGATGAAATCTATGATCTGCTTGAACAGCTGGAAGAATACAACAGACAGGTTGCCGTGGATACCATGGAGGAAGACAGGGCGGAATTCATCCGGGTACAGTATATCTCGTTCGCACTGCTCATCCTGTCAATCCTGTTAGGCATCGGGTTTGCCTTGTTTTTGTCGGGCATGATCGCAAAACCCATCCGGATCCTGGTACAACAGGCCAATCTCATGGCTGATGGCGATTTTACCCATGAACTCCCGGAGACACTTCTGAATCGCAAGGAAGAAATGGGGATGCTGGCCAGGGCTTTTGCCGGCATGAATGACAAGATCCGTGCCATGCTGCAAAAAGTATCCGAGTCGGTGGAGGATACCAGCGCGTCAAGCCAGGAACTTTCAGCGGTTGCCGAAGAAGTGAGCGCACAGGGAGAAAGCATCAACGCTTCGGTGCAGCAAATCGCCGCAGGGATGGAGGAGATCAGCGCTTCCATAGAAGAAGTGGCTTCAGCCGGCTCGGATATTACGGACAAGGTTCGCCGGATGGCAGAACAAGCCGTCAACGGTGAGAAAAGGGTTGAGGAAATCACAAAGCGTGCCGAGGCAATGAAGGAGACAGCACGCCTTTCCAGGCAGACCGCCTATGACATCTACCAGCACAGGCAGCAGGAGATTAAGCTTGCCATGGAAGAGGTAGCGGTGGTGGAAGAAATCACAAAGATGGCGGATGCCATCTCGGAAATAGCCGCACAAACCAACCTCCTTGCCTTGAATGCCGCCATTGAAGCAGCCCGGGCAGGGGACCAGGGACTTGGTTTCGCGGTTGTGGCCGAAGAGGTACGCAAGCTGGCTGAAAGTTCGGCCGAAACTGCGTCAGATATTCACGAGGTCATCGGACAGGTCAAGGGAGCCGTGACAAAACTGACCGATAACACGGAAGCAATCCTGAAATTCATCGAAGAAAAGGTTGCCCACGACTATGATATGCTGGAGAAAACAGGCCAGCAGTATGCGGAGGATGCCCTGTTTGTCAAGGACCTGACCGACAGGTTTGCCGCCGCGGCTTCCCAGATCTCTGTGTCCGTAGAGGATATCGGGAAATCCATCGACAGCGTGGCTGCCACCGCAGAGGAAGCTGCAGCATCCGCCCAGGAGATCAGCTGCAGTTCGGCGGATACGGCCAAAGCTTTGGGGGAAGTGGCCAGGAATGCCCAGGCCCAGGCACAGATGGCGGAAAAACTGAGAGCTTTGGTGGCAAACTTCAAGGTGTGACTCTGGTTCATGAAAGATGATTGAATGGATGGGGTATGACGATACCCCATCTTTTTTCGGCTGAATGCGGCGGTGACCGGGCTGTTGAGCCATTCACCCGTGTGTACGGCGGAGCCGTCTCCGGCCGGGTTTTTCAGCTTGCTTTAAGCATCCTGTCATACAATAATAAAATAGGGAACGGGGATGAGGCGCATGAAGATACTGGTGATAGAGGATGAAACCCTGCTGGCCGATTCACTCAAATCCTTGCTGACGAAAAACGGCTTTGAGGTGGATGTGGCCTATGACGGCGAAACCGGGAAGGAATATGCCGAACTGGGCATCTATGACCTATTGATCCTTGATGTCATGCTGCCCGGGCTGGACGGATACGAAATAGCCAGAAGCGTTCGCGCCAGGCATCTGGGGACACCCATATTGATGCTCACCGCAAAATCGGAACTGGAAGACCGCATCACTGGCCTGAATGCCGGAGCGGACTACTACCTGGCAAAGCCATTTGATACCAGGGAACTTCTGGCCTGCATCAATGCCCTGCTCCGCCGCCAGGGGGCCCAGGTGAATGAGATCCGATTCGGCAACACTTCCCTCGACATTTCGTCCGCAATGCTGATTTGCGGTGGCAACAGGATCCGTCTTTCCGCCAAGGAATTTGAAATCATGCGTTTTCTCCTCCAGGCAGAAGGACGAATTGTCCCGAAGGAGAGCATTCTCGCCAAGGTATGGGGGTATGACTCCGACGCGGTGGAAAACCATGTGGAGGTATATATCGGCTTTTTACGGAAGAAACTGGCGAGCATTGGTTCCAATATCCGCATTGAAGCCATACGGAGATTGGGTTACCGGCTGGAGGTGAGTGGTCTTGATCAGAAAGCTGCGCCTTAAGTTCATCCTGATTAACATGAGCATTGTGACCATCATGCTCTGCGTGATTTTTGGGCTTGTCATGCATTTTACACAGGCCAACCTGGAACAGGAAAGCATCAATATGATGAAGAGTCTTGTCACGCGGCCGTTCCAGCTGGGCATGCCCAATGAGCTCGGGGAAAATGTGCGCCTGCCCTATTTCATCATCCAGCTTGGGCATCATGGCGAACTGGTGGCGACCGGCGGGGGGTATTATGACCTGTCGGACAGGGAATTCCTTGACGACCTCATCAGGATAACCTTTTCCTCACCCAGGGCATTTGCCGTCATAGAGGAATACAACCTCAGGTATTACCGCTTTGATACCCCGGTAAACCATTATGTGGTGTATTCGGACATCTCCAGCGAGCGGGCAACACTGAACAACATGCGGCGTTCCTGTTTCATCATCGGCGGTATAAGCTTTTTCATGTTCCTGGGGATCAGCGTCATGCTGTCCAGATGGGCCGTAAAACCGGTGGATGTGGCCTGGAAACAGCAAAGGCAGTTCGTAGCCGATGCTTCCCATGAGCTGAAGACACCTCTCACGGTCATCATGACAAACGCGGAGCTTGCCCAGAGCCCGGAGTTTGACGAGGTCAGTCGCCAGAAGTTTATCGGCAGCATCCTGACCATGGCCCGCCAGATGCGCCGTTTGATCGAACAGATGCTGGAACTGGCCAGGACCGATAACTCGGATGCGAAGATGGTTTGTGAGACGGTTGATTTCAGCAAGCTGGTTTCGGATGCCCTGCTTCCCTTTGAACCGGTCTTTTTCGAAAAGGGGCTGTCCCTGAACGCCAGGATAGACAGCAACATTAAGGTTGCGGGAGACGAGGGGCAGCTGTGCCAGGTCATGGATGTTCTGCTGGATAATGCACAGAAGTATTCCAGGGAGGGCGGAGCCACCTGGGTATCGCTGAAAAAACACCGAAAAGGACGATGCCTTCTGACCGTGGCCAATGAGGGCGAGAGCATCCCGCCTGAGGATATCCGGAACATCTTCAAGCGGTTTTACCGTGTGGATAAAGCCCGAAGCAGGGCCGCAGGCAGCTTTGGCCTTGGGCTTTCCATCGCAGAGGGCATAGTCGCCCGCCACCGCGGAAAGATTTGGGTGGAAAGCGCAGACGGGGTCAACACCTTCTATGTGGAGCTGCCCTGCCCGTAATCTTTCCAAATAGCCTGTTCAAATATTGTTTACAAATATTTTCAGCTTCATTTCAGCCTTTCGTATTAAGATCAATTCTGCTTGCCAAAGAAATAACAGGACAGGAGGCACGCTATGATATCGGTTGAACACCTGACCAAGTGTTATGGTGATTTCATGGCTGTCCAGGATCTCTCCTTTGAGATCGATGAGGGCCATGTTTACGGCTTCCTGGGGCCCAACGGAGCCGGGAAAACCACCACCATGAACATCATGACCGGCTGCCTCTCGGCGACGGAAGGCCGTGTGCGCATTGACGGTTATGATATTTTTGAAGAGCCCTACAAGGCCAAGAAACTCATTGGTTATCTTCCCGAGCATCCCCCGTTGTACATGAACGAAACGCCCCTGGAATACTTAAGGTTTGTGGGCGAAGCCAAGGGGCTGCGCGGGGCGGAGCTTAAGCAGCAGATCGCGGACGTGATGGAACGGACCCGGATCACCAATGTGAAAAACCGACGCATCTCGGAACTGTCCAAGGGATATAAACAGCGGGTCGGGATTGCGCAGGCGCTTCTCGGCAATCCCAAGGTCATCATCCTGGACGAGCCGACCGTCGGCCTGGATCCGATCCAGATTATTGAGATCCGTGACCTGATTAAGGAGCTGGGAAGAACCCACACGGTGATCTTCAGTTCCCATATCCTTTCCGAAGTGCAGGCCATCTGCGACCGGATCATCATGATTGCCAGGGGGAAACTGGTGGCCTTCGGCGATCGGGATGATCTTGAAAAAATGCTGATGACGCCCAATGAGATCATCATTACCAGCGACGCGTCCGAGAAAAGGATCCGGGAGATCCTGGGCAATATCAGCCATATCACTGACCTGCAGTTTAAAGAAAAAGGATCAGGCTTTGTGACAGCCCATGTCCGGACTGACCATAAGGAAATCTACGATATTTCGCGGGCCATATTCACGGCCTTCGCCGAAAAGGGACAGGCGCTTCTGGAAATGACCCTGAAGAAGGCAAACCTGGAAGACGTCTTCATTGAGCTGACCGAAAAAAGCGGCAATGAGGCTGAAAATGCAGACAGCCATGCTGCAGAACCTGCGAAAAGCGAGGTGGACGGGCAATGATTGCGGTATTCAAGCACGAGTTGAAAAGCTATTTCCACTCATTGACGGCCTATGTGTTCGGCGCGTTTCTGCTGGCCTTTGTGGGGGTCGGCTCCATGCTGTACAACCTGCAGGCAGCGGTCAGCAATTTTGAGTTTGTCCTCAGCTTCGGCAGTCTGATATTTGTTATCATTGTGCCCATTCTGACCATGCGCGTCATATCGGAGGAGCGGAAGCAAAAGACCGATCAGCTCCTGTATTCCCTGCCCATCTCCACCACGGAGGTGGTTATCGGGAAATACCTGGCGCTGTTGGTGGTCTATCTCGTTCCCCTGTGCATTATCAGCATCTATCCTTTAATCTTCAGAAGATTTGGCGAGGTCTATCTTTTAACCTCCTACGGTTCCATCCTCGCGTTCTTTGTTCTGGGTGCCGCCCTGATCGCCATTGGCGTGTTCATCTCATCCCTGACAGAAAACCAGGGGCTCAGCGCCGGAATTGGCGTGGCGGTTATCCTGCTGAACTACTACAGCGTCAGCCTGTCGGAGTATGTATCCTCTACGGCCATGGGAACCGTCATCGCAATATGCGTCCTGATTCTCGCACTGGGGGCCGTCATCCGATACCTGACCAAAAACGAGAACCTGGCTTATGGTGTCTGCATCGTGCTGATCCTGGCGGTGGCGGCAGTGTCCTATCTGGATATCAAAAAATTTGAGGGGCTTTTACCCAACATCATGAAGACGCTGTCACTGTTTGAACGCTTCTACGCCTTTGTCAACGGCGTTTTCGACATGACGGCCATTGTCTATTACCTGTCGGTCATCGCCTTCTTCCTGTTCCTGTCGGTCCAGTCCCTTGAGAAAAGGAGGTACAACTGATGAAAAAGCTACAGAATCAGCAATCCTCCAAACCCATGGAAAGCAAAAACCGCATTGCCTTCCGCGGCGGTTCCTATTCCCTGATCCTGACAGCTGTGGTCCTGGCCATCGTGATCGTGGCCAATGTGTTTGCTGCGGCCCTGCCAACCACGCTGACCAAGTATGATATCAGCGCATCGAAGCTCTATTCCATTACCAGCAATACAAAAGCCGTGGTCAACGCGCTTAAGCAGGATGTGACCATCTACTGGATCGTACAGGCGGGCGAAGAGGACAAAATTATCGAAAACCTTCTGAGCAAATATGACAGCCTTTCGGAACACATCCATGTGGTCAAGAAGAACCCGGACGTGTACCCCACCTTTGCCGAGAAGTACACCGATGAAAAGGTCAAGAACAACAGCCTGGTTGTGGAAAGCGGTGAACGCTTCCGGTATATCAGCTTTAATGATATTTATGTGGAGGAAACAACCATCTATTCCTATCAAAGCAGCAGATCCTTTGACGGGGAAGGGGCCATCACCTCGGCCATCGACTATGTGGTCAGCAAAAAGCTGCCGCAGCTTTATCTGCTGACGGGGCATGGCGAACCCGAGGAACTTCCGGTTGAATTCAGGGAACATATCGAAAAGGACAATATCGAAGTGCAGACCTTGTCCCTGCCGAGGGTGGATGCGGTACCGGAAGACGCGGATGTGGTCATGATCTATGCGCCCACCAGCGACATCTCCGAAGAGGAAAAGAAAATGCTGACCGACTATGTGAAGAATGGCGGAAAGCTCCTGGTTATTGCCGGTCCGACCGAGGACGGCATCCTGAAGAACCTGTACAGCATCCTGGGAGATTATGGCATAGAAGCCAATGAAGGCGTAGTCATCGAAGGAGACAGGGACTATTATGCGTTCCAAACGCCCCTGCTGCTGATGCCGGAGATGGCAAGTCATGAGATAACCGATCCCCTCATTGAAGAGAACTATTATCCCATTATACCCGTGTCCCTTGGGCTGACCATTCAAAAGCCTTCCAGGAACATCACCGGGTTCCTCGAAACGTCCTTCTCCGCTTTCAGCAAGACTGCCGGTTTTGATTTGACCACCTATGAGAAGGAAGAAGGGGATATCGACGGTCCGTTTACGCTTGCGGTTTCCATCGACACCGACAACGAGGGCAGGATTGTCTGGTTTGCCTCGTCATTATTCCTGGATGATCTGTATAACGCCTATTCGTCCGGCGCCAATGTGGACATGGCGATGAATGCGCTGTCCGCGCTCATAGGCGAGAGGGAAGCGCTGGCTATCCGCAGCAAGTCACTGGACTACAACTACCTGACCATCAGCGATTCCACGTCGTCACTGCTGAAAGTCCTCATGATCGGCGTATTCCCGCTCCTGTACCTGGGTGTGGGCATTGGCGTAGTCTGGTACAGAAGGAGGGCGCAGCATGAAGCGAACTAACAGGATTTTCATATTGCTGGGCGTGCTTGTGGTTTTCTGCATCGCGACGTTTGCCGTCATCAAGCACGAAGAGCGAAAGGAAAAGATCAAAAACAGCGATCAGATTGTTCTGGAGATAGCCCCTGATTCGGTCCAGTCCCTGTCCTGGGAGAACGGTTCGGAAACGCTGTCCTTCCACAAGCAGGACGGCAAATGGGTTTATGACGGGGATGCGTCCTTCCCCGTGGATGAAGAAAAAATCCGTGAGCTTCTGGGCGTGTTTGAGCAGTTCGGGGTATCCTTCATCATCGAAGAGGTGGAGGACTATGGACAGTATGGCCTGGATAAACCGGTCTGCACCATTAAACTTTCCACCGGGGATAAGTCTTATGAAATCCGGGTGGGCACCTTCAGCACCATCGACCAGCAGCGGTATGTCTCCATTGGGGATGGCAATGCCTACCTGGTGAAAAAGGATCCGATGGATCTGTATGATGCAACGCTCAGCGATGTGATCGACCATGACGATCCACCGAAGTATGACAAGGTGACCAGGATTCAGTTCAAGGGTGAGGAATCCTTCAGCATCGTCCATGAGGAAGACAACGCTTACGCCTATGGCGAGAAAGACGTCTATTACGCGCAGATGAACGGATCCAACCTCCCGGTTGATGCCAGGAGAGTCAACAGTTACTTGAGCAATATCGGCAGCCTGAACCTCACCAACTATCTGACCTATAAAGTAACCGATGAAGAACTGAAGAAGTATGGTCTGGACAATCCCGAGCTGACGGTGACGGTGGACTATACGGCGAAGGACGAGGATGGAAAGGAGACCTCGGATACCTTTGTGCTGCATATCAGCCGCGATCCGGAGGAGAAGAAGAAAGCTGCGGAAAAAGCCGAAAAGGAAAAGGCTGACGATAGCAAGGACAATGGCACCACGGAAGAGGAAGAAGAAGTTACGGCTTATGCCAGGGTCGGGGAGTCCCCCATCGTCTATCAGATTACGTCCGATGCCTACAAGAACCTGATGGCGGCATCCTATGATGACATGCGCCATCTTGAAGTGCTTCCCGCTTCTTTTGAGGATATCACCAAGATAGATATCACCCTGGAAGGCTTCGGTTACGTTTTCAGCTCCGAGAAAAAGGATGACAAGCGCACTTATCACTACCAGGACCAGGAACTGGATCTGACCGGATTCAGGGAGGCCCTGGAAAAGCTCAAGGCAGAGCGCTTTACAGATGAACAGCCGACGAAGAAGGAAGAGATCAGCCTGACGTTCTACCTTGATCATAAGAACTATAAAGAAGTCACTGTCAAACTGTATCGGTATGACGGGACCTATTGCCTCGCCGTTATTGACGGCAAACCGACAGCGCTTGTCAAGCGTGCCAATGCGGTTGCTCTGATTGAGGCGATTTACGCGATCATTCTGAACTGACCAGGGGGCCGCATTTGCTGCTTCTTCTGTTTTTTTCAACTGGTCTGTAAGGCCGGCAAGCTTCCTTCCTGCATGAACATGCAGGGAGGAAGCTTGTTATATACCGGGAGAATTACTGTGATCAGAAGGGAATAACATTATACCTTTAATTTCTGAAAAGATGTTAAAATATGCGGCTGGCAACAGGCCTGAAATGCGTTTTCCCAGACTTTGAGCAGAGGGGATGGATGGGCGAGCCGCAGCAAGGCCGGTTGCCTGTTTACTGTTCTTCCCATAACATATATAATCATTAAGAAATGCTCCACGGCGGCTTTCGCTTGTATTTTCCAAATGTCATGGAGTGAGAAGCGGATGGGAGGATTTGTAAAAAGCAGCCAGTTTAAAGAGTCCTTGCTGTATGTTTGCCTGGTCTATGGCTTTTCAGGCCTGATTGCGCTTTTCGTGCTAAAAAGCGGTGTTGAAGATGGCATCCTTTACCGGGTGCTCGTTGTGCTCGCAACAGCGTCGCCGAGCATTACCGCCATCCTCCTGATGGTTGCTAAGCTGGGTATCAGTGGCGCATTTCACACCTTGAAAGAAATGTTGGATTTCAAATTGGCTATCAGGCTGTATTGGGTCATCCTCATTTTGCCCTTTGCGTTTATGCTTGCAGGCAAAACACTGGCCTGGCTAATATTTGGCCTTGCGCCCATTTGGATCGTCATTCCGGATACGATTGTTACATCCCTTGTATCGCCGCTTGGCGAAGAGTTTGGATGGAGAGGCTATCTGACAGGGCGGCTTTTGAAACACTTCAACCCGGTCCAGTCATCGGTCATCCTGGGCCTGGTATGGGCGGGGTGGCATTATTGGTTTTATCTGATACCGGGGCCGTTCAGCATAGAAATCCCTTTCCTGTTCTTTGTCTTGTCCTGTATTGCCGATACCGCCTGGTACACGTATTTCTTCGTCAGGAGCGGAGGCAGCGTGGTAACCGCCCTGTTGTTTCATTTTGCGTACAATCTTTCATACCGGGTCATCCCAATAAGGACTAGCCTGTATTCCGGCAATTCATGGCCCTATTTGCTCACTGTCATTCTGGAGCTTCTGGCGGGTTTCTGGGCTCTTACCAGGAAACTGGTGGAACGGCTGAATGAAAAGATGGCCAACAGCACGGATATGGCATGATGAGTGGTCGCCTTTGCTTTCTTGCTTGAAGATCCTACTCCACGTAGATCATTTTCCTTGTCATTCCGCCGTCCACAACCAGGTTGATGCCGGTGAGAAAATCATTGGCCTTGTCGGTCAGATAAAGGCAGGCCCGTGCAATGTCATCCGGTTTTCCCACGCGCCCCGACAGGTGCTGTTCATGATCCGCCGGGCGTAATTTGGCATAATCGCCTGTTTCAATCCAGCCCGGGGAGATGGCGTTCACCGTGATCCTGTCTTTGCCCAGGGAAGCGGCCAGCGCGTGGGTCAGGGCAACGATTCCACCCTTTGTGGCGGCATAGGCTTCCCAGTTGGGTTCCGACATGATGGCCCGGGTGGAGGCGATATTGACGATGGCGCCGCCTTCCTTGTTGCGGCGCATGTATTTTGCCGCTTCACGGGAGCACAGGAAAACGCTCCGCAGGTTCGTGTTGATCATCTCGTCCCATTCCTCAACCGACAGTTCATAAGGCGATTTGGAGCAGGACTTGCCCGCATTGTTGATGAGGAAGTCGATCCGGCCGTATGTTTGATAGGCCGTTTCCATCAGGCGGATAATGTCTGCCTCAACTCTTACGTCGGTTTTCACAAAAAGGGCTTCCCCGCCTTGTTCCTTAATCCTGGCGGCGGTTTGCGCGCCTGCCGGTTCGTCGATATCCGCAATGACCACCCTGGCGCCTTTTTCTGCATAGTGCAGGGCAACGCCTCTGCCGATCCCGTTTCCCGCTCCCGTCACGATCACGGTTCTATTTGAAAAATCCATCGCGCTTCACATCTCCTTACCAAGTAAAAGCTTTGCTTTATTTTTATCATACCACATTCAGGAAAGCGCATACGGAAGCGCCTGTATAAACAGCGCAAGCAAACTGCCTTGAACGGGAGAGGGGGCAGTTGCTTTTCGGCCTTCCCCTGCTTATCGGGCCGGCAGAATGACCGTGAAGGTGCTGCCTACCCCCGGTATGCTTTCAACCCGGATGGAGCCTTTGTGCTCCTCAGCAATCCATTTGGCAATGGCAAGCCCCAGGCCCGAGCCGCCGCTTTCCCGAGCCCGTGCCTTGTCGACGCGGTAGAAGCGATCGAAGATCCTTGGCAGGTGCTCTTTTTCAATCCCCTCGCCGGTGTCGGCGACTTCCATGCGTATGGTATGGCCCGCAGGTTCGGCCTTGATCAGCGGGCCTCAGACATACGGGCGGCGTATATGGGCGCGGCAGGCATCCTGGTCCTGTTGAATCTGATCGTTTCCCTGCCCATGTCGCTGGTTGCCGGCAGAGGGATATCCGCTTTCCTGTTGCGGTTAGGCAATATGTACCTTTCCGGTTTTGAAGTACCAACATCCCTTTGCATCCTGTGCGGTGCCGCTGGTGCTTTCCTGGCTGCCCATCCGCCGCGGGCTTTCGTTAACGGTGAAGGAAGCGCTGAACGACTATGGTATCCAGATGGTTGTGAAGGAGATTAAGCTTCCCAAAAGACTTCTGTCACGGCTGCCAAGGCCTGTTGTGCTTTCCATGTGCAGGGCACTGGAAAACCGACGCCGCTTTATGTTGAATGTGGCCATGTTGACCTTTGGAGGACTTCTGTTTGTGGGGATCCTGGGAACCATCGTTTCCATCAATACCGCACTGTCTGATAACATGAAGGCCCGCCGCTTCGACTTTCAGTTTACCGCCGGCAGCTATGCCGATATGCCGGAAATAGACAGTATCATGAAAGGTATCCCGAGGCTTGTGGATGCTTATGAAGTGTGGGGAGAGACGACAGGCGTATTCGTCTATCCGGATGGCCGTACCGGGAACCTGTATCGGCTAACCGCCATGGACCATGACAGTGAAATGTTTGTCCCCGAAATCATGGAAGGCCGCTGGCTTCAGAAAGGTGATACCAATGCCATTGTGGTGAGCTTTGAATTTCTGAACAACGAGCCCTATACCCTGGGCGACAGCGTATCGTTCAAATTTGGCAGTACCACGCAGGAGATGACCATCGTGGGCATCATGAAAGAGATCGGAAGCCAGAGCATCTACCTGGCGCGGGACGGTTTTAAAAACCTCATCCCGGATAAAGCGCAGCGGTGCAGCGTAGCTGTCCGTACGGTTCCACAGAACAGAAGGCAGAGGCTGGTGTATCGGGAACTGGAAGCGTACCTTGCAGGCACCAATGTCACCGTTGTCCAATCGGAGAGCAAATCGGAGCGGTACGGTATCCTCAAAAGCCATTTTACCACCACCCTGGTATCCTTCCTGATGGTAGCTGCGATGGTGGTGTGTGTTGCGGGCTTCGGACTGGCATCCACCATGAACCTGCAGGTAGCGGAGCGCACAAGGGAAATCGGTATCATGAAGGCCATGGGGGCCGGAGACAAGCAAATCAGGAAAATCGTACGGGCGGAAAGCGTTTTTGTGTGTCTGCTGAGCTGGGGCATCAGCCTCCTCCTGGCCATTCCTGCTCTTTTTGGCGGCATTTATTATATTGGTGTCCATGTGCTGGAGATCCCGCTGATTTTGCCGGGTGCCGCACTGGTTGTTTCTATGCTGGCATTGTTTGCTTTTACCTGGCTGGTTGGCCGGAATGCCAGCCGTTCAGCCGGAAAACGTGCCGCCCGCATGACGGTGCGCGATGCGCTGTGCCAGATATAGGTGATGTATAGGGATCCCCGGGCGGGGATCCCTACTTTTTCAAAACCCCGGAGAGACTGATTTCAGCCTGTCTGCATGATTCATTCAGCATCAGGAACCATGGAAATCTCAGATAATTGACATCCGGGAGATCTGGACGTATGATTACAGTATACATTCAATTCTCTACAAGCTTTTCGCATAGGCCAGGCTTAACGGGCAATTGAATGAACTGATGCCGGAAAGAGCCGTCTTTGACTAAGTCGGCGAAGAGAAATTTTGATGGGCCTGGAAAGCATTATTATTCTGAACACATTTGCCATAGCGATCATCCTGATCATCCGATGCCACGCGCTGAAGTTTTTGGATAAAAGCTTTTTGCCCGACAGACTTTATTGGGTGATCCTTCATGTCACTGCCCTGCTTCTGGTTGTTGATATTCTGAGCCGGATTGACGGCAATGCGGCCGATGTTCACCGGATATTCAACCATATAGGGAATTTTGCCATTTTTCTGCTGGGTCCGGTTCTGCCATCCATATGGGTGGTTTATGTCCATTTTCAGGTTTTCTGCGATGAAAGAAGGACCAGGCGCCTGTATGGCCCCCTTTTGGCCTATAATCTTATCCACGCTGTGATGCTTGTCATATCCCAGTTTTACGGTGGCTGGTTTTACCGCATCGATGCGGAAAATGTATACCACAGGGGTCCGCTCTTCCTGGTTCCTGCGTTTGTGACCATAATATTGCTGATGGTGGCTTTCGTTATCACCATAGCCAACCGGAAAAGCCTGGGGAAGAAGCGTTTCTTTTCGCTCGTTTTCTTTGCGGTTCCGCCGACCGTCAGTATCCTGCTGCAAATCGCCGTTTACGGCATATCGATCATGCTCAGCAGCGTCGTCCTTTCGCTGTTGATCGTATTCCTGAATATCCAGGACCACAGCCTGTTTACCGATCATTTGACCGGTGTGAACAACCGGAAGAAACTTGACGTGTACTTAAAGGAAAAAGTCAGTTCGAGCACGAAAGAAAAAAGTTTTTCAGCTATTTTGCTCGATATCAATAATTTTAAGAAAATCAATGATACTTATGGGCATGACATAGGGGACAGCGCCCTGGTGGCCGCGACGAAGCTGCTGAAGAGCTGTATCCGAGCCAGTGACTTTATTGCCAGGTATGGCGGCGATGAGTTCTGTGTCATCCTGGATATTGCCAATGAAAGCGATTTGGAAGCATTGGTCTGCAGGATCAATAGCTGTCTCGAAAGTTATAATGCTTCCGGCTCCCATCTTTATGAGCTGAAATTCAGCATGGGCTATGCGGTATATGATTACCGGACCCAGTTGAGTGCGGAGGCATTCCTGAAGCAGTTGGACGTGCTGATGTATGAGAACAAGCAGGTTTTAAAATGTAAAGGCACGACATAACAGCGATTGGCGAACAGCGTAACCGATATCCGTCTGTCAGGAAAGATTTGCCTGGCAGGCGGCATTTTTCTATGTTCCCAAATATGGATCACGCATGCGGTTGCGGAAAGAATGCCATTTCCCTTCTTCATAAAATCTCCACATAATTGTGATAACTTCAATGATGCCATAACGAAACAGAAAAGGTGGTATGAACATGGGCAAAACAGGTCAGCCGGGGAAAAAGGCACAGGGAAATTCAGGTGTCAGAAAAAAGGTGTCTGCAGCAGTTTGCGCTGTTGCAGTCATCATAGCAGTTTTTGTGGTTGTAAAACAGTTGACGGGTAATGATGCCGGAATCCAGTCGGGCGATTTGGTTATTCCTAAGAGCGAAGTCTCGGAAACTGCCAGGTTTTATCCCTATCAGGCAGGAAAGACAAGGATGGAGGTCCTGGCCGTCAAAGCCAGTGATGGAACCATCCGGACGGCCTTTAATACCTGCCAGGTATGTTTTGACTCGGGCAGGGGCTATTACAAGCAGGAAGGCGACGAATTGGTCTGCCAGAACTGCGGGAACCGTTTCCTGCTCGACCACGTGGAACGGGTGAGGGGTGGCTGCAATCCGGTGCCCATCCTGAAAGAGAACAAGACCGAGGACCATGAGAAAATCGTCATTCCGCAGGTCTTCCTGGAAGCAAACAAAGGCTTGTTTGAGGACTGGAGGTGAGGTGGGTTACTCTAATGCTGAAGCGTATCAAGAAAGCCATCTCCGCTTTTCTGGAAAGGCTTGCAGAAGAGAATGAAAAAGCGTTTGGGAAAGGCCCCCTTGACTGCTGCCGGATGAACCGGTCACACGGCGGCAAAGACAGCCAAAAGGAAAATTCCAGGTGAGCCGCAAGACGGGTGGTGTGTTATGGAACGGCAATTGATCCGGAAGGTTCTGAATATAGAGGGTATGACGTGTACCGGCTGTGAAATGCGAATAGAGAAAGCCCTTCAAAAGCTGGACGGCGTTGTGGAGGTCAGGGCGCTGTACGTCAATTCCCAGGTTTATGTGACCTATGATGCCCGTGCCGTCGGGCTGAAACAGATTAGTGAAACGATAGAGAACCTGGATTACAAGGTCAGTGACGGGACCGGGGAACCACCAGGCGCAAAAGCGCCTGTAGAACGTATGTCCGTCAGCCGGCTGCTGGGGATTGGTGTCCTGGCGCTTGCTATTTATGTCATGCTGAACACTGTGGGGATTGACTTTCTACCCGAGATTGAAGCGTCCATGGGATATGGGGTTCTGTTCGTGGTGGGCCTGCTCACATCCCTTCACTGCGTGGCCATGTGCGGTGGGCTCAACCTTTCCCAGTGCGTTTCGTATGCAACAGGCAACGGCAGGTTCTCAAAGCTCAGGCCGAGCCTTCTGTATAACGCCGGCCGGGTGATATCCTATACGGTCATCGGCGGCATTGTCGGGGCTTTGGGTTCGGTCATCAGCTTCTCAGGTGCCGCCAGGGGAATAGTGGCTGTTATCGCCGGCGTATTCATGGTGATCATGGGGCTGAACATGCTCAATGTGTTTCCGTGGCTCAAAAATCTCAATCCCAGGATACCCGGCATGTTCCGCAGGAAGCTGCCAGGAGGCAGAGGGAAGCGCGGGCCCTTCTATGTGGGCCTGCTCAACGGCCTGATGCCCTGCGGCCCGCTTCAGGCCATGCAGCTCTATGCACTGGGTACCGGAAGCTTTGCCGCCGGGGCTTTATCCATGTTCCTGTTCAGCATGGGCACGGTGCCGCTGATGTTTGGCTTTGGGGCGCTGAGCACCTTGCTGAGCGGGAAATATACCCATAAGATGATGCGAATCAGCGCTGTTCTGGTCATCGCCCTCGGCTTGAGCATGGCAGGCCGGGGACTGGCTCTGTCAGGCTTTTCACTCCCATCCCCGTCCTTCGACGGAGGAAGCCGTGCAAGAAGCGGCAATGTTGCCGTGGTGCAGGATGGCGTTCAGGTGGTGACCACCAGGCTGTATTCGGGCAGGTATGAACCGATTACCGTGCAGAAGGGCATTCCTGTGAGATGGGTCATAAAAGCCCGGAAGGAAGATATCAACGGCTGCAACAACGAGATTATCATACCCGCTTTCAATAAAAGCAAAAAGCTTGCGCCGGGTGACAACATCATCGAGTTTACACCCACCGAAACAGGCACATTTGTCTATAGCTGCTGGATGGGGATGATCAGGAGTAAAATCGTTGTGGTTGATGATATTAACAATATCGGAACCGGCGGAGAAGTACGGCAATCGGATTACAGAATACCTGTCGGCAAGGCAGCGGCTGCTGTTATTAAGGAAAAACAGGTTGATGCAATCAATCCGGAGGCAAACCGGTTTTTCGGAGGGCTACATTTATGCCACTGACGGTAAATTTGTGCTATATTGAAGAAATGAAAGGCGGTATCTTATGAACAGGGAGATTGTCGGGATAAGCGGCATGACCTGCGCCGCATGCGCAAAGCGGATCGAAAGGGTTGTGGGAAAGCTTGAAGGGGTTGTACAGGCTTCGGTTAATTTTGCTGCCGAAAAGCTTTCTGTGGAGTATGACGCCCAAAAGGTATCTCTGGATAAAATCAAGGAAACGGTTAAGGATGCCGGTTATGGCATTGTCGAGGATCAGAGGAAGAACACGGTGACCATCCCCATCGGGGGTATGACCTGCGCCGCTTGCGCCAACCGCATTGAAAAAGTGCTGGGCAGGAAGGAAGGAGTGCTGCGGGCTTCGGTGAACTTTGCCACCGAAAAAGCGACGGTGGAATATGACCCGCAGAAGATCAGGCTGTCAGCCATCAGGCAGACCATTGAGGATATTGGCTACAAGGCCCTGAGCGTTGAAAAAAAGACGGTTGATGAGGATAAGCTGCGCAAGGAAAAGGAGATACGCACCCTGTGGACTAAATTTATCGTATCGGCGGTGTTTGCTGTGCCGCTTCTGTACCTGGCCATGGTTCCGATGATCGCGTGGCTGCCTTTTCCCATTCCCGGCTTTCTGGAGCCCATGCATTATCCCTTGAACTATGCGCTTGCCCAAATCATCCTGGTGATACCGGTCATCATTGCCGGACGCAATTTTTACACGGTCGGCTTTAAAGCCTTGATACAGAGAAGTCCAAACATGGATTCCCTGATAGCCGTCGGCACATCGGCGGCGGTCATCTACAGCCTGTATTCCACCTGGCTGATTTGGAGCGGCAATATGCACGCTGTTGAAAACCTGTATTTTGAAACGGCCGGGGTTATCATTACGCTGATCCTGCTCGGTAAATCCCTGGAGGCCGTATCGAAAGGGAAGACCTCGGAGGCCATCAAGAAACTGATGGGGCTGGCACCTAAAACCGCCATCGTCATCCAGGACGGAAAAGAAACCGAAATCCCCATCGACGAGGTGGAGAACGGTGATGTGATCCTGGTCAGGCCGGGCGAAAAAATACCGGTGGACGGGGAGATCATTGAAGGGCACACGGCCATCGACGAGTCCATGCTGACCGGCGAGAGCATTCCGGTTGACAAAAAGGTAGGCGATAAGGTTTACGC
>ENA-OWOZ01001770-OWOZ01001770.1-bioreactor-metagenome-genome-assembly--contig:-NODE-1770-length-18355-cov-3.091968_pt1 | contig 18355 bp, 18 predicted proteins | sample MGYA00238140_ERZ651804 | MGnify/ENA primary metagenome ERZ651804 (study PRJEB26910, sample SAMN07631232) | bioreactor metagenome | isolation source: Switchgrass digestor | place: USA: Dartmouth... | reverse complement strand
ATGAAGGCCATCAGGGGCGCGGAGATAGGCATGGATACGCCGAGGCTCCCGAAATTTGCGGAACTTAGCGAGGCGGAGATACTGAAAATGCTCTCCGAGCCGCCCACCGATCAGAGGCTCTTTCTCGTATACGAGGCAATACACCGCGGCATTTCAGTCGCCGAAATTCACAGCCGCACAATGCTCGACGAGTGGTTCCTCTTTAAGCTCAAACGGCTCGCCGACACCGAGAAGGAGCTGTCCGCCGGCGAAATAAGCGAAGAGCTCTATCTCAGGGCAAAGCGGCTCGGCTTTACCGACAAGTCGATAGAGCGCTTAACCAGCGCTCCTGTCCCCTTCCACCGCAGGGCCGTTTACAAGATGGTCGACACCTGCGCCGCCGAGTTTGCGGCCGAGACGCCCTACTTCTACGCTACCTACGACGACGAAAACGAGGCGGAGGAGTTTATAAAAGCCCGCGGCGGCGATAAGGAGCGCGTGATTGTTTTCGGCTCCGGTCCGATACGCATCGGCCAGGGCATAGAATTCGACTACGCCTCGGTCCACTGCGTCTGGACTCTCAAGGAGCTCGGCTACGACGTCGTGATGGTGAACAACAACCCCGAGACGGTCTCGACGGACTTCGACACCGCCGACAGGCTCTATTTCGAGCCGCTCACTCTCGAGGACGTCGCGGACATCATAGCCACCGAAAAGCCGATAGGCGCGGTCGTCGCCTTCGGAGGCCAGACCGCAATCAAGCTCACGAAGCATCTTGCGAAAATGGGCGTGCCCATTCTCGGCACAAGCGCCGACTCCATAGACATAGCCGAGGACAGGGAGCGCTTCGACCAGATACTGAATTCCCTCGGAATACGCAGGCCGAAGGGCCACAGCGTGTTCACAAAGGAGTCCGCGCTCGAAGCCGCGCACGACCTCGGCTACCCCGTGCTTGTCCGCCCCTCCTACGTTCTCGGCGGGCAGAACATGATAATCGCCTTCTCCGACGAGGAAGTCGAGCGCTATATGGACATAATCCTCTCGGGCGGCGTTGAAAACCCCGTCCTCGTCGACAAGTACATGATGGGCAAGGAGATTGAGGTCGACGCCATCTGCGACGGCGAGGATGTGCTGATACCGGGAATCATGGAGCACGTCGAGCGGGCCGGGATACACTCGGGCGACTCAATCGCAATATACCCGGCTTCGGACATGAGCGGCCCGCTTACGCAGAAGATAATCTCCTGCACCGAGACCATCTCGAAAGCCCTCAAAATAAAGGGCCTTATAAACATCCAGTATGTAATCTATGACAACGAGGTCTACGTGATAGAGGCAAACCCCAGAGCCTCGAGGACCATTCCCTATATAAGCAAGGTCACGGGGCTGCCGATAGTCGACATCGCGACGCGCATAATCATGGGCCAGAAGCTCGCCGACATGGGATACGGCAACGGGCTTTACCGCAAATCCATTTTCACAGCCGTAAAGGTTCCCGTGTTCTCCTTTGAAAAGCTGACCGACGTCGACACGCACCTCGGCCCCGAAATGAAGTCCACAGGCGAGGTTCTCGGAATCGGCCACACGCTCGAGGAGGCCCTATACAAAGGCCTGCTGGCGGCGGGCTACTCGATGACAAACCGCGGCGCCGTGCTTTTAACGGTCCGCGACCGCGACAAGCGCGAGATAGTAAAGACCGCAAGGCAGTTTAAGGAGCTCGGCTTTAAGCTTTACGCGAGCGAGGGAACGGCCGCCGCCCTGCTCCGCGCGGGAATACCCAGCGTTACCGTCGGAAAGCTCCACGAGGGCAAAAACGACATAATCGAGCTGCTTGAGAGCGGCAGAATACAGTATATGATTTCCACTTCGAGCAAGGGGCAGCTTCCTCACCGCGACAGCGTACAGCTCAGGCGCAAGGCCGTCGAGCGCCGCATCGCCTGCCTCACCAGCATAGACACGGCGAACGCTCTGGCCAGCTCAATCGCGAGCGGCTACAACCAGCAAAACGTCGAGCTGCTCGACGTCGCCCACCTCCCGATCCGGAAAACACCGCTGCGCTTCATAAAAATGCGCGGGAGCGGGAACGACTATATTTACTTCGACTGCTTCGAGCAGAGGATAGACAACCCCGAATCACTGGCCGTATGGCTCTCGAGCCGCCGAAAGGGCATAGGCGGCGACGGCATAGTGCTTATCTTCCCCTCGGAGGTAGCCGACGCGAAGATGAGGATGTACAACGCCGACGGCACCGAGGGCGAGGTCTCCGGCAACGCCATGCGCTGCGTGGCAAAGTACCTCTACGAGAGCGGCAAGGTCCAGAAGGACACTATGACTCTTGAAACCGGAAGCGGCGTCAAGAAACTAAAGCTCTATATACGGGACGACTCGGTTTACTCGGTGTCGGTCTCCATGGGCCATCCGGATTTCAGAGCCGCAGCTGTCCCCGTCCTCCTGCCCGACCCCGTTCTCGATACGCCCTACAAACTGGACGGCGTAGAGTACAGGATTAGCTGCGTATCGATGGGCAACCCGCACTGCGTGATATTTACCGAGGACGTGGACGCGATAAACCTGCCGGTGGTCGGGCCCGCTCTCGAGCATGCGGAGATTTTCCCGAGGCGCGCCAACATAGAGTTTGTCTCCCTCACCGATATGGGCAGCCTGCGCATGCGAGTCTGGGAGCGCGGAATCGGCGAGACCTGGGCCTGCGGCACGGGCGCCTGCGCCGTCGCGGCCGTCGCAATCAAAAAGGGCCTCTGCCCCTTCGGTCACGACATAACCGTCCATATGCTGGGCGGTGACCTCATAATCAACTGGGGCGAGGACGGAATCACGATGACCGGAGACGCGCAGAAGGATTTCGAGGGCGTCATCGAGATATAAAAAGATTATATTAGTCAAAAGAGGGGTGTCTCGAATCAGCGAGGCACCCCCAAGATTTGCATTTTATGTCCGCCGCCTGATTAGCAATTATCAAAGCCGCATAAGGCGGATAAAAATATCTTATACCGGCTCCCAGCTAATATTCTGTATGTCCGCTGGGACAGCCGTTACGGATTTGGCGAGGTAAGCATGACTAATTTCGAGCTAGCGATTCTGGACGCAATACAGGGCCTCCGCTTCCCCGCTCTCGACTTTGTGATGAAGTATTTAACTCACCTTGGAGACGCGGGGCTGCTTTTCATTATTTTCACACTGCTTCTATTAAGCTTTAAGAAGACCCGTATTTACGGAGCGGTCTGCGCAACCGCGCTAATTCTGGATTTTCTGTCGGTCAACCTGATAATAAAGCCGCTTGTCGCAAGAGAACGCCCCTATGCGCTGAGGCCGGATATTGTCCTCCTGGTCGCCCGGCCGCCCGACTATTCCTTCCCCTCGGGGCACGCGGCCGCGTCCTTCGCCTTCGCCTCGGCGATAGGTGCTTACAGCAGAAGGTATCGGCTCTGGGCCTGCGTCCTTGCGGCGGCTATAGCCTTCTCGCGGCTCTACCTCTACCTGCACTTTCCCTCCGACGTGCTCGCGGGCGCGGCGATAGGCTTCCTCTGCGGGTACGTCGCGAGGGTCACCTGGCGAAAGAGTTTAAGAAAAGCAAAACGTTGAAAGCCGCCCCGGCAAGGCATCTTGAGCGTCTTACCGGGGCGTATTCTATCAAAAGAAAGAGAGGTCAAACTGGCCTCTCTTGCCCAGTACACCGGGATTAAATGCTTCATCCGTTTTTCATTCTCTTCATTGTGAAGGCCACCGCTTCAAAAAGCTGGCATGTCATATAGTAAGTATTTTCCCCAACTTTAATCGTAGACGGCCCATTTTCCACGACTGTTCCGTCTGAATACTCAATTCTCAGCCTAACGCTGTTGCTCCCTGGCATAAGTGTTTTCTCCGCTTTTTCGCCGACTCTAAGCGTACCCGGCCAGTCGATAATTGTTGGCAGTTCATCAGACGGTATCTCAATCCAATCGTTTGAGAGATATTTGAAGCTTACATTACTGATATCAGCGGTTTCAAATACCGGCTTGCCTATGTCGACATCATCTTCATTTTTATTGCCATTGCATCCAACAAAGGTAAAGAATAAGCAGAGTAAGCAGGAATGTAGCGAATTTTCTTATAATATGCCTCCATGCTATAACCGGCGAAAGGAGTCTGACGGATAAAGATAGTACCGTTCTCCTGTCATAAAAACAGGACGAACGGTACCATCTCGTTCCCGGCTATATCCTTTGGCGCTTATTTGGGCTGTACTTGTGAGCTCCCCATATTGCATTCGGAAAGGCTTTCCATATACATCCCACAAGCTATGTATAGCCTATCATTTTTTTCGTCGAAATCAAGCCTTTATGCGCGAGTCGCCTGTTTTTATGCGTGAAATAACTTTCCGTCTTTTTACAAGTCCCCATCTCACCGCCAAAACAATCCTTGCCGTATTTAATGGAATAAGCTGAAAAACCATAAGCCGTCGGTCAGGCCTTGGCAACTCTTAACGACAGTCCCTAGCTTATCTGATTCTTGCTTTTTAATAGCTAACGCTCAGTCTAATTTTTCGCTCCTGAATAGATCGTAAGCAAGGGAGCAGAGCTGAAGGCAGAGAATTAGAGCCATTGCGGGAGAGGCTGAAACGAAAGACAGTATCGAAAAAACTCTGTAAAACACGGCCGCCCCAATCGCAAATGCGACCGTAGCCGCAAGGTTAACAATCCTGCTAAAACGGACCGGAACCTCTCTCTGCAAGCTTATCTTTGCAAAGAGCAATATGGAAGTAATTACAGGAGACAGTATGGCAATTGCAAATAGTGCAGATAAAAGTACAGCTTTGGGGTCCCTAGCGTAATAAACTCTAACATGCCTAAGCGGAAGAATCCAGCGCAAAGAGGACTATAACTGCCGCAAAGCTCAGGACCGAATAAATTGCTTTTCTGTTTTTCATCGTCATAATACCTCTGCATTATGTATTATGCTCGGGCATTAAGTGTAATTGGCCAATATTGAATCTAAATACCTTTGCTTCAGATACTCTTTTATAAGAACGCACATAAGTAATACCGCTACGCCAATAAATATACTAACCACGTACTTTAAAGTAAGTCCGGCTTCTCTCCTGAATTTAAGATAAATAACTACCGATAGAATTATAAAATAAATGCATATTAGCACAATCAGGATAAAAACAAGAGTATCGTTTGAGATTAGCGCCAGAGATACAATTAAACCCGCCGTATATATGCCGCTCAACTTTGATTTTTTCTTTGTTTTTACTCTTTCAATTTCAGCCTCGGTTAATGAAGCAGTAAAAACCACTGCCGCAAAAGCTAATATGGCGTCCACTCGACCTGCCTCCTGGTAATTACTCCGGGAAAGATGATTGAATAAAACCTCGTATGTCCCCGCCGCGCTTTACTGTGTCTATGCTTCCGTGAACAATTTATGGTCTATATCCGTGCCCTCCCGTTTAACCACAAAACCGCCTTCGCCGTTTGCTTCAATAAAGTACCCGTAAGCAAGGTTTTCTTCAGTCCCGTCGGCAAAGGTAACGCTGGCCTCAAACAGACAGACAAACCTTGTAAAGTCGCCTCCTCTGCAGGCATAAGAAGCATCTGTAATCTCAAAGTCTGCCGCGCCCAGCGAGTTCATGTAATCGGCAAACCTTGCGTCGGCAAACTCCTGCAGGGGTCTTAAATCTTTGGGAGCCGCGGCAGGCACAGGATTATCGGGAGCATATTTTATAGCAAAAATCGCTGCAAATACGCAGAATATAATCAGGATTGGCAGAAGCTTCTTCATCTGAACACCTGCTTTTATTTTAGGTTAATTCTTTATATTCTGCCGCGAAAAAAGAACCGATTTATTAGATTGCCAATTAATTGAATTGTACCATATAATGTGCTGCGTCGCTATACGCATAATTTACAAATTTGTAAGCTCACGGCTATTTATATTGCAAGCAAATTATAAAAGCTGAGCAGCCCGCTCATAAAAACTTCGGGGTGTCTCGTATTCCGAGGCACCCCGATTGTTATAGTATTATGCAAATCAGTCCTCCGCTGCCCTCGTTTATGATGCGCTGAAGCGTCTCCTGCAGCTTCGCCTGAGCATCCTCGGGCATCTTCTTAATCTTCGCGTTCAGGCTCTCCGCCGCTATCTCGTTAAGCGATTTTCCGAAGAGGTTGGAGCTCCAAATCTTCTGAATATCGCCCTCGAAGGCCTGCAGCAGGTAGTTTATCATGTCCTCCGAGGAGCGCTCGCCTCCGACGGCCGGCGAAACCTCGGTTTCTATCCGGGCCTTAATCATGTGAATCGAAGGCGCGCTGGCCTTCAGTCTTACGCTGTAGTGCCCGCCGTGCTTGACGATTTCAGGCTCCTCGAGCTCCATTTCCTCCATGGACGGCATAACAATCCCGTAGCCCTTGCTCTTTACGTCGCTCAGCGCGTCTTTAATGCGGTCATACTCGGATTTTATCACGGACATTTCCGTCAGCAGGGACATGAGGTCGCCGTCGTCGCCCACATCAAAGCCCGACTGCTCGCTGAGGGTCTTGTAAAACAGCTCGCGCGGCAGCTCGATTTTGGCGATGATTACGCCATTCCCGAGATTTATCTCTTTTATGACCGCACTTTCCACCGCCTCCTGCCCCGACATCGCCAGGACCGCGGCCGACGCATCCCTTATCCTGTAAAGATTGTTTGAGCTTTCTCTTATGGCGTTGTAAACGCCGCTCTTTATCGGGTGCTCGGTCGGGAGAGCGTCCACCCAGGCGGGCAGGTATATTCCGACCTCGCTTACGGGGAACTCGAAGAGCACAGCCTTCATAATCTCGGTTATGTCCTGCTCGCTTAGCTCAAGGCAGTTAACGGAGAGGCAGGTGACGCCGTACCGCTGGCTTATCTCCTCTCTTACCCTCTGCGCCTTTTCCGAATAGGGGGCCGCGGAGTTCACGAGCACGACGAAGGGCTTTCCTATCGCCAGAAGCTCCCTTATGACGCGGTCCTCCGCTTCTATGTAGTTTTCGCGCTCTATATCGGTTATGGTTCCGTCGGTAGTTATTACAATACCTATGGTCGAATGCTCTGCTATGACCTTTCGGGTTCCGATTTCCGCGGCCTCGGTCATCGGTATCTCATGGTCAAACCACGGCGTTGTGACCATTCTGGGGAAACCTTCCTCGGTCAGCCCTATGGCTCCGGGGACCATGTAGCCTACGCAATCGATGAGACGAACGGACACGGTGGTCGCCTCGTTGATGGGGATTCTAGCCGCCTCCTCCGGTACGAACTTGGGCTCGGCGGTCATAACCGTGCGGCCGGAGCCGCTCTGAGGCAGTTCGTCTCTCGCCCTTTCCCTTGCATAGACATTCTCGATATTGGGGAGCACGAGTGTCTCCATAAAGCGCTTTATGAAGGTCGATTTTCCCGTTCTGACAGGCCCGACAACACCCAGATATATGTCCCCCGCCGTGCGCAGTGCGATATCCTCATAGATTCTTGTATTTTCCATGCCGTTTCCCCCTTGTTAGGGTGAGCCTTCACCCGTTGTTATTCCTGCTAACATCTGTATGTGGATAAGCTCGCTAATATGTAAAAAATTTATTTAAAGCGTCAAAAAAATTGAAATCCGACGCCTTTGACCGGAGGTCAATATACTTTATTACATTAAGAAAAAAATATTACTGAAAACTTGGCTCACGATAGAAAAATAAAACAGGCTGCATAACAGCAGCCTGTCATTTATCTATGTTTCATTCCTGACTATGCGGCCGGGCTGGGAGCCTGAACTTCCTGTCCGGCTTTGCCTCCAGTACGAGAGAAGTTTTTGTAACCGGGTGTGTTATTCCAAGCAGGCTCGCGTGAAGCCCCAGCCTGCCGAGCGGGTCGCCCTTGGCCCCGTACTTTTTGTCCCCGACGACGGGATGCCCGAGCTCGCTCAGATGAACCCGTATCTGATTCTTGCGCCCGGTCTCTATCCATACGCGGACGAGAGAATAGAGGCCGTTGTCCCTTATGACCTCGTAATTCGTTATCGCCCGCTTGCCCCCGAAGGGCGAGGAGTAGACCAGATGCGTCGAGGTCTCGCGCAGCATTGTGTCGCAGCGGCCTCTTTTCTGCTCGAACACGCCCTCGCAAATCGCAAGGTACTCGCGCCTGACCGTCTCCTCCCAACTGCTCTGGAGCATATCCCTTATCTCCCTGCTTTTTGCAAAGAGCAGCACGCCCGAGGTGTCGCGGTCCAGGCGGTGCACGACGAAAATCCGCCCTTCCCTGCCCTCGTCCTTGAGCAGGCGGTAGGCGGTTTTCTCCTTCTCCCTGTCGGTCGCGACGGTCAGGAGCCCCGCGGGCTTGTTTATCGCTATCAGCCAGTCGTCCTCGTATATTATCTCGGGCGCGGGGCCGTGCCTCTCCGGCACGGGGGTCTGCCGTATGGTTATGAGCTGACCCTTTTTGACGGGATAGTCAAACTTCGTCGTGGCGATCCCGTCCACCGAAATCTGACGGTGCCTAAGAAAGGACTTGATTTTGCCCGCTTTAAAGCCTACAAGCTCGCTTTTTACGCACTCAAGGAGCCCGCAGTCGCTCTTTGCGGTGAAAGAGATGTCCGGCTTTGTCTTCGTTCTCGGTCTTTTCATCTTACTCCATCTCGGCCTCGGCGGCCTTAATCATAATCGCGCACTCCATGCGCTTTTTAAAGAGCTCGCAGCCCAGCTCGTAAATTCCCCGGATGTCCCCGGTCGCGTGGTAGGAGTTCGCGGCGCAGCCCCCGGAGCAGTATAGCTGAGCCCAGCATCTGCGGCACTCGGGCCTTGCGTAGACGTTGCAGGCCTTGAATCTGTCGCGGAGCTCCGGATTGGTCACGCCCTTAAAGACGTTCCCCATGCTGTAATTCGCATCCCCGACAAACTGGTGGCAGGGGTAAAGCTCGCCCCAGGGCGTCACTGCGAGATACTCCGTCCCCGAGCCGCAGCCTGCGACGCGCTTGTAGACGCAGGGCCCGTGCGTAAGGTCAATCATATAATGGTAGAAGTTAAAACCCCTGCCCTCGCGCCTGCGCCTTATCATCTCCTTTGCCAGCAGCTCGTACTGCTCAAAGAGTCCGGGCAGGTCTTCCTTTCTGAGCGCGTAAGGGTCGGAAGGCGCGCAGACGACCGGCTCCATGCTAAGCTGCGTAAAGCCGAGGTCCAGCATATGCAGAATGTCGTTCATAAAATCCAGGTTGCGGCGCGTGAAGGTGCCGCGTATGTAGTATTCCCTGTCTCCGCGCTTTTCTACAAACCTTTGAAATTTAGGAACAATCAAATCGTAGCTGCCCTCGCCCGCGAAATTCTTGCGGAAGTGGTCGTGCACCTCGCGGCGCCCGTCGAGGCTGAGCACCACGTTGTGCATCTCGCGGTTTGCAAAGTCGATTACCTCGTCGTCAAGGAGCACTCCGTTTGTCGTGAGCGTGAAGCGGAAGTTCTTGCGGCACTCCTTTTCCCTGCTCCTAGCATAGGCGACGAGCTTTTTGACCACGTCCCAGTTCATGAGCGGCTCGCCGCCGAAGAAGTCCACCTCGAGGTTCACGCGGCCGCCCGAGTTTTCAATAAGAAAATCGAGGGCCCGCTTTCCGACCTCGAAGCTCATCAGCGCCCTGTCGCCCTTGTACCTGCCCTGGCTTGCAAAGCAGTACTCGCAGTTCAGGTTGCAGGTGTGCGCCACGTGCAGGCAGAGCGCCTTAATCTCGGTCCTGCGGCTCTTGTAATCAATTACCTCGTCCTTAAAGCTGTTCTCCGAAAAGAGCCTGCCCTGCCGCTTCAGCTCCTCGACATCGGCAAGGCACTCTTTTATCTCGGCCTCGCTCACGTCGGGGCGGTCCCTGTACTTTTCCAAAAGCCTTGCCGTTATTTCCTCCGCCGGCAGGCTCTCGTAAAGCTCAATCACGTCGTAGGCAAGGTCGTCCACGACGTGCACCGAGCCGCTGAAGACGTCCAGCACTATGTTGTATCCGTTTAACTTATACTGATGTACCATCGGTTTCCCCTCGAAACGCGGCATACTCCGCTAATAAAAAAGCCGCCCGCAGCTTAAGTGCTCAGGCGGCAGTTTTCAGAAATCACTTCTTATTGTTGCTCTCGCACTTCTGGTTGGCAACGCCGCAGGATGTCTTGCATGCCGACTGGCAGGAAGTCTGGCATTCGCCGCAGCCGCCGCTGATAAGGCTGTTCTTGAGGTCGCGTGTTTCAAGAGTCTTTATTCTCTTCATAAAATCAATCTCCTTAATAATGCTTTTAATCTTTTATACACTAAAAAGTCCCTAAAGTCAACTGCCTGAAGCCCCTGGCGCCTCTATTTCAGCACATTTATCCGCTCCGGCGCGGTCCTGTAGCTGCTTTTAATCCCGAGGCCGCAGCCGCTTATCTCCCTTATCTCTGAGATTAGCCCGGCACTTATTTCCTCTCCGGGGATTATGAGCGGCACGCCGGGCGGGTAGACAAAGAGGTATTCCGCGCAAACGCGCCCCCGCGCATCCTCAAGCGGGATACATTCCTTCTCCGAATATACGGCCTCCGCAAGGGGACACACCCTGCGCGGCAAAGCGGGCGCTGTTCTTACCCTCTCCCTTTTTACGGGGCTTATATTTGCGTCAATCTCAAGCAGAGCCCTGCCAAGGCGCAGAAGGCTCTCCTCGCTGTCCCCGGGGCCGGTCATCGCGAGGGCGTAGCTTAAGTGCGCCATCTCAAGCTCAATCCCGTACTCACGCCTCAGGATTTGCTTAAGCTCCATGCCCGAAATGTTCGTGTCCAGCGTCGATATCAGTATCTTGCTACGGTCAAATCCGTAGAAAGCCTCTGTTTTTTCGGCGCCGTGCATCGGGATTTTGAGCTTTTTTAGCCCAGCCGCGAGCTCGTCAAAGCGCAGCAGCGCCCTTTTCCAGGTCTCAAACAGCCGCTCCCTCTCCGCCTCAAGCAGGCGGACGCAGGCGTCAACAGAGGCAGTCAGGAGATAGGACGGGCTGCTTGTCTGAAACACCGCAAGCTCGCGCTCAAACTCCCTGTGGTCGACGATATCGCCGCAAAGGTGGGCGATAGCCGTCTGGGTGAGGCTCGGCAGCGTCTTGTGAAGACTCTGGATTACGATGTCGGCGCCGGCCCTGACAGCTCCGCCGGGGAAGAAATCCGAAAAGCCGAGGTGGGCGCCGTGGGCCTCGTCGATAAGCACCGGCACTCCCCTTTCGTGGGCGGTTTTGCATATCGCCTCGATGTCGCTGATTACTCCCTCGTAGGTGGGGCTTGTCAGAATTATTAACGATGCGTCGGGGTTATCGTAAAGCGCCTTTTCAATCTCCCCGGGGCATATGGAAGAATGTATACCGTACTCAGCATCCATCCCGGGCGTCACGAAAATCGGCTCAAGCCCGCAGAGCTCCAGAGCGTTGTAGACAGACTTGTGGCAGTTTCGCGCGACAATCGCCCTGCCGCCGCGTCTTGAAGCGGCGCGCACCCCCGCGAGTATCCCGCCGGTACTGCCGTTGACAAGATAATATGCCCTTTTGCTGCCCCAGAGCGCAGCGGCGCGCTCCATGGACCCGGCCAGAACCCCACGGGCGTCGAAAAGGTCGTCGAAGCCCTCTATTTCGGTTATGTCGTACTCAGCCCCCAGGAGCTTTAAGTAATCGGCAAGCTCCGCGTTCCTCTTATGCCCCGGCATGTGCATCGGAAGCAGATTTGAGCCGGAAAGCTCCCTCAGGGCGTCGATGATTCTCTTATTCTCAGCGGGCATGGTGAGGTTTTCCTTTTCTTTTGTTTTAGCTTGGAGCAAGACCTATTATATCACAACCTCGTTTTTTTGTAAGCTGCAAGCGCGATAGTATTAAAATCCCCGGCCCGTCCGTGACCACGTCACTGAAGCGGACGGGAGCGTTGGTTTAATATTACAACAGCACTTGAGAAAAGCGAAAGGATTGGGTTTGTATGAGCGATAATAAACCTTTGAGAGCCGCGAGAAAAGCACGGGTCGACGTCAAAAACTGCGCCGCCTGCGGCTGCTGCGCCTCCGCCTGCCCGCGAAAGGCGATAAGCATAATCAGGGGTCTCTTCGCGGCGGTGGATAATGAGCTCTGCGTCGGCTGCGGCAAATGCGCAAAGGCCTGCCCCGCAGGCTATATGAGACTGGAGGCAGCGCAATGAAGAAGAAATGGTACGAATACCTCTGGATATTCTCGGCGGCCTACATAGTCCTCGGCTTTTTCAACATACTCTTTGCCTGGCTCGGCATAATCTGCTTTATCACCCCGCTTCTTATCTCAATTGCCGGGGGCGGCAAAGCCTACTGCAACCGCTATTGCGGCAGGGGCAGGCTGCTTGAACTGCTGGGCGGGCGCTGCGGGCTCTCGCGCGGAAAGGATATGCCGGGCTTTTTGAAAAGCCGCTTTTCAGATACGGTTTTCTCATATTCTTCCTTGTCATGTTCTCAAACATGCTGTTTGTAACCTACCTGGTTTACTCCGGCGCGGGCAGTCTGAAGGAGGTCGTCACCCTTCTCTGGACAATAAAGCTGCCCTGGCAATGGGCGTATAATGCTAATGCGTCCCCCTGGATTGCGCAGTTCGCCTTCGGGTTTTACAGCGTCATGCTCACCTCAACCCTCATAGGCTTGGCGGCAATGATGCTTTACAAGCCGCGCTCATGGTGCATCTTCTGCCCCATGGGGACCATGACCCATCTGATATGCAAGGCAAAAAGCCGAAGGCTTCTTTCGGAAATTAATACGCAAAATACATAATATTTACAGGCTCAAGCAAAAGGAGGCAAGTGAATGTCGGCAATGACGGTCACAAAAGAGAACCTCCGGGAGCTCCTGGAGTCCGACAAGCCGGTGCTGCTCGACTTCTGGGCGAAGTGGTGTCCTCCCTGCCGCATGGTCTCCCCAATCGTGGACGAAATTGCAAGCGAGATATCGCACGCCAGGGTCGGGAAGGTAGACATAGACGAGCAGCCGGAACTCGCCGAAGCCTTTAAGGTGATGAGCATACCCACGCTCGCCGTCATAAAAAACGGCAAGGTCGTCCATAAAACCGTGGGCTTTAGGCCCAAGGCCTCCATCCTGAGCATGCTGGAGGCAAGTACTTAATTACGACACCTAAAGAAACAGGGTGTTCCGTCTGTCGGAACACCCCTTTTTTCGCTTACACGACTTAAAACTATCTGTGTTCTATTTCTCTGACCGGTATCGCCTCGATGTAGCCCCTGTAACCCATGGGCATGAGCTGGAAGCGCGGGGCATCCTCGGGCGCCCTTTCAAAACCATAAAGCTTAGTGTCAAACTTCTCAATCGTCTCCTGGATTTCCAAAATCTCGCTTTCGAAATCCTCGTCGTTATAGGGCTCTCCCTGGAAGACCATCATCTTGCAGGGCGGCAGCTCTATCAGCTCGTAGCCTTCCGGTATCTTGTTCGAGTAATCCAGCGGCAGCTCGACGCCCTGCACATATCTGGAGGTGCCCTCGGGTATCAGGTGTTTCGGGAGCCACATTCCAATAGGCTCGTAGAGCGCTTCCTTCACGCTGCTGAGCATCGCCCAGACCTCGCAGCCCACTTCCTCGCAGTATTCGAAATACTCCTCAGCTTTGACTCCGCGCTTTAAAAGGAGCTTACGCGCGGGCCGCTCCACCACCTGGACAAACACGGTCTTCCTTTCTTTTCTCTCGGACATTTCCCTCTCCCTTTCCCATAAGAGTCTGTGGTAGTCAAGGACATTGCTCGGGATGAAAAGCTGTATCGGGGGAGTTTCCGCGCTGTACCTGCGCGGCGAGATTCCAAATTCCTTCGTAAACGCACGGGTGAAGCCTTCCGGGGTCCCGAAGACGAAATCAAGGGCGACGTCGATTACCTTAGGGCCTTCGTCGCGGAGCCTGAGGGCCGCCCTGCTTAAGCGACGTAGGCGGATGTAGTCAAAGGGCGTCTTCCCCGTGAGCTCCTTGAATATTCTCGCGCTGTGCCATGGCGAGTAGCCCGCCGCGTCGGCAAGCTGTCTGAGCGTGATTTTCTCGTTTATATGCGCCTCGATATACTCCTGCATCCTCGAGACAGCGTACACAGCATCCCGGTTGTCCATCTCTACCACCGATTTAAGTATAAAGGAAGACCTTGCATATTTCCTGACCGCGTTTGCTAAGTTCGGCTTATTTAATGCGCCTTGAAAACATGCTGTTTTCATCCAGCAGGCTTTCGACGGTTTTGTAGCCGAGCTGTTTCAGGAGCTCCAGAACGTAGGGGTTGTCCACCGGCGTTTCGTAAAGCGCCTGCTCGCCGTACCTGTTGACGTTGTCGCGCCCCTTGTCCCTGTCAAGGACCGCCTTCGGGCCTCCGACGCAGCCGCCTATGCAGCCCATGCCCTCGAGGAAGTTTGCGTCCACCTTTCCCTCCTTGAGGCTGTTCAAAAGCGCCCTGCAGGCCGGCACCCCGTCCGCATGGGTGGCCCTGACGGGTATCGCGTCTTTCAGGCACAGCCTCTCCACAGTCTTTTTGACGGCTTCGCTGACCCCTCCGGTGCGGGCATAGATGCGCCCGGCCAGGGACGAGTGGTCGCGCGGGTCGTCCTCCATCTTTGTCAAATCAATGTGGAAGGCCTCAAAGATATCCCGCATCTCCTGGAAGGTGAGCACGTAGTCGACAGCGTCGGCGATGTCCTCCTCTCGGGCCTCGGCTTTTTTGGCTATGCAGGGCCCGATGAAGACCGTGACGGCGCCCGGCTCAAGGCGCTTAATCGAGCGCCCGCAGGCCACCATCGGGGAAACCGAACCGGGGAGGTGCGGCAAAAACTCGGGGTAGACCTTGCGTATCATGGCTATCCACACGGGGCAGCAGCAGCTTGTGAGCACGAAGTCCTTTTGCTCGTGGATTATCCTGTCGTACTCAAGCGCCTCTTTGAGTGTAAGTATGTCGGCAAAGAGAGCAACCTCGACCATGCCCTGAAAGCCTATCTTCTTGAATGCGCTTCGCAGCATTCCCGGGGTGACCTCGGGGCTGAACTGGCCGATAAAAGCCGGCGCAATCATAGCATAGACCGGACCCTTTGAGTATTTGAGAGCGTTTAATACAGCCAGAATATCCTTGCTCTCGGTGAGCTTTCCAAGCTCGCAGGCATCTATGCAGGCATGGCAGCCGACACAGGCGTCTATGTCTATATCGAAGTTTCCGTTCTCGTCTCTTTTGATGGCGTTAAAGATACAGGCGGCGATGCTTGCGCACTCATCCTCCTTGCAGTCGCAGGGGGCAGCCTGCCAGACGGGAGCGTGCTTTTTGGGGTTCAAAAGGCACTCAAGCCCATGGGCGTCGTACTCGCCCTTCATTATCTTCTCTAGCTCCTCCTGTGTCTTATCCTCGGCCGCCGCCTTTATTAGTCTTTTATAAAGGTCATTCAATGTCAACGTAGCCATCTTTATCCCACCTCTGTTTATAGTAACATCTGCACATTATATATGTAAACAAGGAGCCCTGCCGGGCGGCAATCGGACCCCTGCTTAAAACACTAGCTCCGGCAAAATTAAACATACTGTCCAGCGTAATAGAACAAGCGCTTCCTCTGCGTGGAATATGTAGAAGCAAGCAGTGGCTTTACATACAAAAAAGGCCGTCAAAGGCGGCCTTTTTTACAAACTCACCGCGTATAAACCCGTCCGCAAAGGACGGCAGACTACTCCTCGACTGCGATGACCGACACGGGGCAGCTCTCCTGCGCCTCGATTGCCTTATCCTCGGACTCGGGCGGAACCTCGTCCACATAGACCTCGGCAAGACCGTCGTCTGCCATTCTGAAAACTTCAGGACAGATTTCCGTACAAAGGCCACAGGATATGCATCCGTCTCTCTCAATCTTTGCTTTCATCAGTCTCTCCCGCTTTCTTTGATAATCCACAAAGCCGCATCCTCACAATGCGGTTCCGGCGTCTCAGGCGCCTGAAAAGACATCGATTTTTATTATCGCGCTGCGTATATTATTTTCACAGCGGCTGTATTTATACTGTAAATAGCATGAGAATTATAATATACTAAGTATCCGCTTTTCCATGCCCTTTTCCCATTCTGTCATAAAACAAAGAGATATAAAATCAGAGATTCGCCGCATAAGCAGAGGAATAAAAAAGGCCGTGGCAAAAGAGCTCGCCACAGGCCTTTTCCTTTTATTACCGGTATCAGCTTGCAAAATATCTTGCGAGGAACTCTTTTGTGCGCTCCATTTTCGGGTTTTGGAAAATAACTTTGGGGCTGTCGTCCTCCACAACCACGCCCTTGTCCATGAAGATTACGCGGTCCGAGACGTCCCTTGCAAAGCCCATTTCGTGCGTGACGACTATCATCGTATAGCCGCTCTCCGCCAGGGTCTTCATGACCGCCAGAACCTCGCCAACCATCTCGGGGTCGAGCGCCGAGGTGGGCTCGTCAAAGAGCATAACCTCGGGGTTCATGGACAGGGTCCTCGCTATGGCGACCCTCTGCTTCTGTCCGCCGGAGAGCTGGCGGGGCTTGGCGTTGATATACTGCAGCATGCCGACACGCGCGAGGTTCTCGCGTGCTATCTCCTCCGCCTCGTCCTTCTTCCTGTGCAGGACCTTCACCTGCCCGACCACGCAGTTCTGGAGTGCCGTCATGTTCTCAAAGAGATTGAACTGCTGGAACACCATGCCGACCTTCGCCCGGTATTCCGAGATGTTCATCCCTTTCTCCATAATATCTTTTCCGTTAAATAAGATTTTTCCGCCGCTGGGTTTCTCGAGGAGATTTATGCAGCGCAGCATCGTGCTCTTCCCGGAACCTGAAGCACCGATGACGCTGATGACCTCCCCCTTGTTCACCGACAGGCTGATGTCCTTTAGAACCTCAATCTCGCCGAATCTCTTTTCGAGGTGGGAAATCTCAATTACGGCCATTTCGCGCACCTCCCCTGTGCTTTATGTGTATTTCCGCGTTGGGGTCGGTCTGAGAGCCGTATATAACGTAGCTCTTAGGCCCTTCCATCTTCCTTTCTATCAGGCGGAGAATCCGCGTGACGGTAAAGGTTAGAATGAAGTAGATTACCGCGGCGATTGTAAAGCTCTGGAAGGCCATCGCGTAGGTGCCCGCGGCCGACCTTGACTGGAAATACAGCTCCGCTACGCCGATGACGTTGAGCACCGAGGTGTCCTTAATATTGACGACAAACTCGTTGCCCACCGAGGGCATGATATTGCGTATAGCCTGCGGGAGCACGACGCTGGTCATGGTCTGGCGATGGTTCATGCCGATGGAGTAGGCTCCCTCGGTCTGCCCCCTGTCAATCGAGATTATGCCTCCGCGGATTATCTCCGCCATATAGGCGCCGGTGTTTATGGAAACTATCACGAAGGCCGCGAGGGTAAGGTCAATATCCACTCCCATAAAAATGCCGTAATAGAAGACGGCGGCCTGTATCATCATGGGCGTTCCGCGGAAAACCTCAATGTAGGCAACGCAGATAAACTTGACTACGGCAAGGACAATCTTTTTAAATTTACTATCCTGCTCCGATGTGGGTATGGTGCGGATAACGGCCACGACAAGGCCGATGACACATCCGGCGACCGTTCCGGTAATTGCAATGAGCATGGTTGTCGCCGTTCCGGATATGAACAGCGGGTAGTAGCGCTCAAGCAAAAACAATACTTTTTCTAAAAATGACATCGCAAAGAATCCTTCCGTTTATTCGGAAATAATATCATTACTCAGCGGTAAGCGGCTGATTTTCAACGGCCCAAATCATGAGCTGTTCGCGCATCTCGGGGGTAATGGCGGAAAGCGCGGCATTCAGGTCATTCACAAGATTGCTTCCCTTGCGGACTCCGACTGCAACCGCGACGTCGTCCTCGGAGGCCACAAAGCCCTTGCCCTCGTCAAAGCGGATGTATGTAAGCTCAGGGTTCGCCGTAACCGCCGACTCGGCGCCGGGCAGCTCTGACACATAGCCGTCTATCTTCTTGCCCTGCAGAGCTATGAGCATCGTCGTAAAGTCGGCCATGGCGGTTTCCTTGATAACGCCCGGGATCTGGTCGATAACGGTATAGTGGAAGGTCTCGGACTGGCCGGTTATCTTCGCACCGGAGAAGTCTTCGAGCGACTTTGCGTTTGCATAAGGTCCGTCGCGGCGAACCACAATGACCAGCTCGCTGGTGTAGTAGTGGTCGGTGAAGTCAATGGAGAGCTTCCTATCGGCGGTCGGGCTCATGCCGGCGATTATGCAGTCAATCTTGCCCGACTCAAGAGCGGGAATAAGTCCTGTCCATTCGAGCTTTACGATTTCAAGCTTGACACCGAGGGCTTCGGCGAGCTTCAGGGCTATCTGAACGTCGTAGCCGTCGGCATAGCCGCCTGCTGAAAGCGGAACGGCGGTGTCGCTCGGCTG
>ENA-OWOZ01001769-OWOZ01001769.1-bioreactor-metagenome-genome-assembly--contig:-NODE-1769-length-18379-cov-3.932193_pt1 | contig 18379 bp, 17 predicted proteins | sample MGYA00238140_ERZ651804 | MGnify/ENA primary metagenome ERZ651804 (study PRJEB26910, sample SAMN07631232) | bioreactor metagenome | isolation source: Switchgrass digestor | place: USA: Dartmouth... | reverse complement strand
CTCAAAAGTCTGCTCTAAAATTTCCTGAGCACAAGCTACATAACCTGTTGCCCCTATTTCATTGGAACCTCCACCAGGAATAATATAAGGTTTTCTGCCTTTGGCTCTTAATTGGTCGGCTACTTTCTCCATTTCAGCCATCATATTAGAACCGCCAGGTACTACAGTAATACTTTCAACACCTAAAAGATGAAAAAGGAAGTTGTTACCGCTGGCTTTTTCCTTATAACTATTGGGTACCCTTTCCTCTAAAACCAAGCAGCATTTTAAACCTTCTTTTACAGCGGCGGAAAGAGTTAAACGACAATGGTTAGATTGAACAGCACCACAAGTAATTATGGTGTCTGCACCTTGAGCTAAAGCATCTGCCATTAAAAATTCTAATTTTCTGGTTTTATTTCCACCAGCAGTTAAACCAAGTAGATCATCTCTTTTAATATAGATAGTAGGACCACCTAAAACTTTGGAAAAATTTTGTAACTTTTCTATGGGAGTTTTGCCTGCGGTATAACGTCTTCTGGGAAATTGAGCTAAATTCATTAAAATCCCTCCAAATATAATTTTCTTAATTTTGGCCTCAATAAGACCTTTCATTTTATTAAGTACTTCTCCACTTGTTTGAATTTTCCTGCTTTTCTTCAAAAAATTTTAGCTTATTTCTAAAATTTTTTTGAAGAACTTATTAAACCTTTAAAAGATAACTACTTTATCACGACTTCCGTACTTACCTTTATATAAAGCCTGATCAGCCAGCGAAATTAATTCATCGGAGGTTTTCGCATCATCGGGAATTGTAGCTACCCCTATAGTAACAGTTAACATACCACCTGGTAGTTCTTTTTCACCTGTAAATTCAAAATTTCTGACAGCAAGACGGATACGCTCAGCAACATCTTTAGCATTTTCTTTTCCCATTCCCGGCAAAATAACAGTAAATTCCTCACCACCATAGCGTGCTACTAAATCCGTTTCCCGAACATTTTGTTTTATTATTTGTGCTAACTGCTTTAATACCTGATCACCGGCAGGATGTCCGTATAAGTCATTATAAGCTTTAAAATAATCGGCATCTATTATTAATAGACTGAGCTTAGAGTTAAAGGCTTTGGCTACCTCTTCATTAAGTCTTTGTCGAAAATAGCGAAAATTATATAATCCTGTTAGTTCGTCCGTTACAGCAATATTTGCCATTTCATAATGGGCATCTAATAGCTGCCTCTCAATTTCTTTTTGTTGTGTTATATTTCGGTAAATTCCCAAGCTACCTAAGATTTGCTGATCCTGGTCATAAAGACGATAAGTATCTACTAAGTAAGTTACCTCATTACCATATTCATTTATAAAAGTTCTTTCTATGTTTTTATAGGCTTTTCCCGTCTCCAATGTTTCAGTTATTAAACTTGTATAATTACCTTCTGGATCAAACTTTTCCCCTCCGTAACACAAATCCCAGTCAAATTTACCCATAATCTGTTCTTTAGAAAGCTGAAAAAAATTTTCTGCAGCCGGATTGATAAACCTGGTTCTCCCATCTTTATCGATAAAATGAATACCAAAGGTAACCGTGTCCAAGATTTTCTGGAATAATAAAATTTCTTCTTGTAACTCATTTCGGTTCCGATATAATTTATAAAGGAGAAAACCAAGAAAAAACATCCCGAGTGTTATGATAGCTGCATAATAAAAAATAAATTGTTCAAATAATCTCACACTCTAAGGCACCTCACTCCGGGACAGATGGTTTTATTAGGTAATTATTCTTTTAGATAAGTGAAAAATCCTCTTTAAATACCAGTAAATATAATAAGTTTACTTAAAATAAATATTAAATTTAATTTTATATTAACCTAAAATAAAAACGTGGGATTTTCCCACGTTTTTTTATACAACCCATATTCACCAAAAGTTATTTAGCAAAAGAGCCGGCTTTTTTTTCTAACCCTTCCATTTGACTGGCATAATAGCCATGTAATATTTTTAAAGTCACACCTAAAAGTGCTAAAGAGATAACCAAACTGATTATAAAACTGCCTGTTAATCCAGCCACAATAAAACCAATAAAACTGATTACAGCTACTAAGGTAGCATAAGGCATTTGAGTCGCTACATGATCAATATGGTGACAAGCCGCACCTGTAGCAGAAAGAATAGTTGTATCGGAAATTGGCGAACAGTGATCACCAAAGACAGCGCCGGCCAGAACTGCAGCCATCATAACACCGATCATTTCCGGATCAACATTAGCACAAATGGGAATGGCAATCGGTAACATAATGGCAAAAGTTCCCCAGGATGTTCCCGTAGCAAAAGCAATAAATCCGGAAGCTATGAATATAATCCCCGGTAGTAGCCATGCGGGAATTGTTGTTCCTACTAAATTCGCCACAAAGGTACCTGTTTGCAAACCTCCATCTCTTAAAACAGAACCAAAGGTCCAAGCAAGAATTAAGATAGAAAAAGCAGGAACCATAGATTTAACACCTTGGGTGAAAGCATTCATAAACTGAGAATAAGTCATTAAACGGCGAGGTACAAATAACACTAAAGATAATAATAAAGCACCTATCCCACCATAAACTAAAGAAGTAGCCGCATCAGTATCTCCAAAAGCTTGCCACATACTTACTTCCTCTGAAGCAAAGTAACCACCGGTATAAAGCATGGCTATAAGGGTAAAAATTATTAAGCCGATAATTGGTACAATTAAATCTAGTGGTGTTCCTTTTCTGGAAACTTTTAAATTGCTGAAATCATCACCAGGTGGTGTTGCTTCCCGGTCTTCTTGCAACTCTCCTGTCCTAATGGCTCTAGCCTCAAAACGGGCCATAGGTCCAAACTCCAGATTAGTTAAAGAAATAACAACAACCATAATCAATGATAACCAAGCATAAATGTTAAAAGGAATTGTACTGATAAAACCGCTTAGTCCGTTTAAAGCAAACCCTTCTTCGATTAAAGATGGTTCCATAACAGAGATAATATATGCTACCCAACTGGATATTGGAACCAAAATAGTTACCGGAGCAGCAGTAGAATCAAGAATATAGGCCAATTTTGCCCGGGAAATCTGAAACCGGTCAGTTACGGGACGCATTACCGTTCCAACGGTTAGACTATTAAAATAATCGTCAATAAAGATAATACATCCCAAGATAAATGTAGAAATTTGTGCACCTGCCCTGGATTTTACCTTCTTGGCCGCCCATTCCCCATAAGCCCAAGAACCGCCGGCTACAGTTACTACAGCAACCAAGCCGCCTAATATGGCTAAAAATAAAAGAATGGCCATATTCCAAGAATCCCCGGCATTAACAATAACCGAATTAACCATTTCCACAAACGGACCTAAGATAGGATTAGTTGAAGTTAATCCTTCAGCTATTTCCGGTGGAGCAAAATTAACAAAAATAAAATACCCTGAAAAAATTCCGATTATTAGAGAGCCCAAAACCTCCTTAGTAAGTAATGCTAAAATAATGGCTACTAAGGGAGGAATAATTGAAAGCCAACCGTAAGCGTGTTCCATAATAATTCCCTCCTAAAATAATAAACTCAATAACAATCCCAATAAATGGGAAATCGCTATGAACTGACACCTGCCTTTCCGGGGGGACCAATAAAAAAACGGTCAATGAGGCCAAAGCCCATGACCGTTACGCATTCATGTCCTCAGCCCCCACTGTGAGATAGTGCTCCACTAAGGAATTGGGTAGTTCCTTAGTGACAGTTTTGCAGTTATTCACTGCAAACCCAGCATAGCCTCCCTGGGAAGAAGAGCTACACTTCGGCGAAGGCCCCTTTCCCTGCAGTTCATTTTTCCCTAATCCCTGCAGCTACTCTTGACCGTTCGCAACCTCTACCCCACCCCTTGGGATGAGGTATTAAATATAATATTTGCATTTTTACGAAATGCTAACACAGATTAAGTCCCTTGTCAATGGCAATTTTAGATATTAAAATTTTTTTTAAATGTCAAAAACTATCTATACACCTCTTCATACCTGTCTTCTAAACAGGTCATCTTTTTCCTTACACTATCAACCTTCTCTAAATCTAAATCCGCAACTTTAATTTCTTCTTGTTCACTACCTTGGTAAATTATTTCACCTAAAGGATCAACTACCAGGGAGTGTCCAAAAAATTTCGCTTTTCCTTCCTCTCCTACCCGGTTTGCACTGACAATATAAACCTGATTTTCAATGGCTCTGGCCTGATTTAAAATCATCCAAGGATGCAGGCGGGGATAAGGCCATTGAGCGGGCACAAAGATTATTTTAGCCCCGTCTAAAGTAAGCCTCCGGGTTAGTTCCGGAAAACGCAAGTCATAGCAGATGATTAAACCACAGGTAATCCCGTCTAATTTAAATAAACACCTTTCTTTACCCCGTTCTAAATAATCCCATTCCCTCATTAAACCGAATAAATGAACTTTGCTATACTTGGCTACTGTTTCCCCCAGGCGATTAAAAACATAAGAGGTATTATACACCTTTTCTTCTCTTTTATCTGCAACTGAACCGGCAATAATATTAACCTGCAATTCTTTAGCTAATTCCCCTACTCTGTGAGCACAAGGCTTTCCATCCTCATCAGCTATATCCTTAATTTTATCCAAAGCATAACTGGTATTCCACATCTCCGGAAGAATAATCAGATCGGGATTTTCTAGGGCCGCTTTTCTAATTAATTTTTCGACTTTATTTAGATTCTCTACAGGCTTTCCTAAAAAAATATCCATTTGAATAACGGCAACCTTCATTTAAAGTATCACATCCTTTGAAGTTAGTGGCTAGTATTACGACCTCCGGTCTTAAGGCTGGGGTTAAGGTTAAGAAAATAAAATAATCTAGATTTAAAACCCAATAATTAACCCAGGCTTAACTACACCTTAACCTTCGCCGTCAGGAGAATTATCAGTTTTTATCAGTGTTTATCCCTGTTCATCCGTGGTTAATTGCTAGACCCAAAAACTTTATTTCCCATTGGTCCGTTGAATCAGGTGTAAGGCTAAATTTTTTAATTCTTCCCTTAACCGGAAAATACAATCGTACTCATTTCCCCAACCTCTAACTATATCTTCAGCCAATGCCCGACAAGTAGGAGCTCCACAGGCACCACAGTCCAATCCTGGTAAGCTTTTATAAATTTTCTCTAGCAAATTAATTTTTTCTAAGGCTCTAACCCGATCTTCATCTAATTTCATTATTTCACGTGGATTTATCATTTCAGTCCAATGTGCTTCTTCTTTTATTTTTTGCCATAATTCAGGGGTTATACCTTTTTTAATTTCTTTAGATTCCTTATCCATTTTGTTTACCAGATGACGAATTCTTTTTCTAGCTATAAAGCTGTTTTCAACTGTTAATGGGCCTCCTACACACCCACCTACACAGGCCTGACCCTCGAAGAATTCTATATGAGCTAAGCGGCCCATTTCAATTTGTTCTAATACTTTGATTACCTGTTCACTGCCATCTACCGCTAAATAATCTTCTATATTCAAAGCCAGGGCTTCTCCTCCGGAAACAGCCCATCCGATACCTATACCGGAAGCACATTGTAAATCCTTTTCTTCATCAATTTTGCGTAGATTATGGTAGACTTTACCGAAAATATCCGCAATACTAAAAACGCCGTCTACCCGGCTTTTTTTTCTACCCAAGGGACTTTTTACGCTGGTAACCTTAGCCGCACAGGGACTGATAAAAAATACCCCTATTTTTTCCAGAGGTATGTTTTTTTCCTGACTGATTTTCTGTTTAGCTAAAGAAGCCGCCAGTTCCATAGGAGAATCAATTCTAAGAACATGGCCTAGTAAATCCGGAAACCTTACTTGAATAAGCCTGACCACAGCAGGACAAGCAGAAGAAATTACCGGTTTTTTTAAATTCCCGCTAGCCAATTCTTCTTTTACTATCTCCGAAACCAATTCGGCTCCTCTAGCTACCTCATACACATAATCAAAACCCAAAGAGTATAAAGAATTTAGAATTCTATTTATAGTAACATTATTAAACTGACCATAAAAGGCAGGTGCCGGAATTGCTATCTTAAAAGCAAAATTATCTAAAAGGTCTAAAGAATCAGTTACGGCTTTTTTAGATTGATAGGGGCAGCGACGAATACATTCACCACAATCAATGCAGCGCTCATTAATTATTTTGGCTTTGCCGTCTTTTACCCTAATGGCCTCGGTGGGGCAGTATTTGATACAATTGGTACAACCTTTACAATTATCTTTATTTAAAGTAACTGAATGGAAATATTCCATAAAATCACCCCTTTAGGAAAAATCTTTGTATCCACACCGAAAACCGGCTTTGTACAGTATCCCACAGGATTCAAACATGGAATATTCCGTCACAAGAACTACTATCCCGTTTTCCTGGGCTAACTCAATTATTTCCTTACCCGGTTGAATCCCTAAAACGAAGACAACAGCCGCAATGTCACTCATTTCCGCTGTTCTAATAACCTGTAAATTATTTAATCCAGTAATTAATAAAGAATTGGGGCCCTTACATGTTAAAACACTGCTCATTAAGTCTGAGGCACATATTCCTGATATCTCCTGTTCCAATTTATTGCTACAACTTAAAACTCGGCAGTTTAGCAAATCTTTTATCTTAGATAACTGCATAAAACCACCCCATGATCAGCATAAACATTTTTTATAATTATACTATTCTGGAAATCTTATAATAATCCTGCTTCTAAGTTTTCTAATTCCTTTTCGTTTATGGTTTTTTCTAGATCTAAAAGCAGTAACAAGCGATCCTCCAATTTGCCAACGGCATAAACACCACCTTCGGCAAAACTGGCAAATATTGTAGGTAAAGTTTCTATTGTTTCTTCCGGTAACTGTAAAACTTCGGAAACCTCATCAGCCATAATACCTACAGTAAATGAACCCACACTTGCCACAACTATACGGGTATTTTCAGTGATCTGGGTTTCCTTTTGATAAAACCTCTTTTTTAAATCAAATACCGGAATAACTTTTCCCCGTAAATTAATAATCCCCTGGAAGAAATCAGGAGCCTCAGGTATTTTAGTAGCCTGCTGATAATGGACGATTTCTTGAACCTTACTTATTTCCAGACCGTACTCTTCCCTTTCCAATGTAAAAACAACAACTTGTACTTCCCCCATATAAAAAACTCCCTTCAATAATCTTTTTTCATTTAATTTTCAATTAATTTTAATAAATTCCTCTATTTTTTTCCACGCCAATTTTAAAAAAGATAAGTAAACTAAAGGTTATCGGCCATTCTCTCTACCTTTTCAAAGAAATGATTAATAAAAAAGCCTCAATCAAACTTGTTGATTGAGGCTTAAAAAATTATTCATTTTTAGAAACGTTAATGAAACTAAGTATACTTGAACCGACAGGCGGGCAACCTTTACAGAAAGTCAAATTATTCTTTTTAGCCAGATTAGCCGTACAATTACCAATAAGATAACACTTTTTCCTCAAATCTTCCTGTTGTAAATCTTTACCTGCTAAAAGGGTAAACTCCTCCCAATCTTTAAATTTATCTCCATGGGTTTTGAGAAAGGCCATCATTGCCGCACTGCAAGCGCTGCAAGAACCTTTTTCCACAATGTTGATTTTCGGATAAACTACCTTTAAATTACTCAAGGAAGCTTTTGCAAAAAGTTTACCGTACTTCATAAAATCAGCCGGTTCTACATCTATCTCACTTATTAGTGGCTTATTTTGCCTTTCCCGAATTAAATTTAGGTGAGGAATATCCTCCCAATCCATACCCATTAATTTTACGGCAACTAAATCACAAGCCACCGGGTCACGACTTGCTAAAACAACATTTAAATTTACCGGAGTACCCACACTAGGGCCAAAACCTTCCATACAGGTAATACCGTCGATGACAGCATAATCCGGTAAAAGGACTGAAGCCATATCAGCTATTCCATAATCTAAAGTCAAACCTTTTGATTTATCAGGCGGTTCTTTAAAAATACGGTGTAACTTAGTTTTTTCTTTTTTATATAGACAACCTTTCATGTTTTTAACACTTAAAGTTACCCCAGTATACATGTGAGTTTTCATAACAGGAACAGAAACAATTAAATCTACTTCCTTAACTAAAGATGTAAATTTAAGTCTATCTACAACTATCCCCTGAGAGATGTCAATTTCTAATTGTGAAAACTCATCCAGGTTTACACAAATTGCTCCTGTCTCCTCACAAACCTGCTTAATCCCGGAAGAGGCCATAGCCTCCCACTCATCCACTCCAAAGAGAGGGCCATCACCTACATAGATTGTTTTAGCCTGTTTTTCCTGGAAGAAACGGATTAGCCCCCGAATTACCTCAGGATGAGTACAGACACCGGTACCTGCAGGACTGTTTCTGCCTACATTAGGTTTCAGTAAAACCTTTTTCCCCTGAACTTGGTCTATAAAAACCCGGGCAATAGCCTCGTAAGCCAAAGCGGCAGGGTCATTGCCATGTTTCACTACTACTTTAACTGTCATTTTTATCTTTCCTTTGTAGTAAATTTTGGGGTCAGAATTATGCTTTTGGGCAAATATAACGGATCAGACACACATGACTCGGAACAATATTTTTGGTCAGATTCATACTTTTGGGATATATTTTACCCAAGAGAAGACTCTGACCAAAAATCTTAACCTAATAGCCCTTTCTGACCAAAAATTTTAACCCCAGAGATTATTCTGAGCAGCAAATTTAACCCCGAAGCTACTCAATCAATCCTACTTCCCGATAATACTTTTCGGCGCCTGGATGCAAAGGAATACCTGATAAATCAGTTACTGCGTCTTCAATTTTAATTTGATCTACGATTGTATGAGCTTGTCTAATTTCATCTAGATTTTCCCAGAAGGTTTTAGTTAAATCATAAATAACATCTTCAGGAAGAGAAGCATCAGTAATTAATAACATTTTTACAGCAGTTGTTAAAACATCCTCCGGTTGATTGTCATAAGTATTGGCCGGGATAATAAATTCCGCATACCAAGGGTATTTTTTTTGTAATCCGGCGATTATTTCCGGTTCTATACCTATTAATTTACCACCGGCTGTTGCCGTCATTTCTGTAACCGCTGCTGTGGGCAATCCTGCCATTATCCAAGCACCGTCTGTTTGATTGTTGCGCATAAGGTCAATGGCTTCAGTAAAACCAACAAAGTTAGCCTTAATATCATCAGGATAATTTAAACCATATTCGGTAAAATGAAGCATGGTTTCTACCTCGGGAGTACTGCCGGGTGCACCGGGAACAAAACTTTTTCCTTTAAAATCGGCAATACTGTTTATTCCGGCTGCTTCTCTGGCTACTACCTGATTGGGATTATAGTAAAGCCCGGCAACAACCCGAACATCCTCATATTTACGACCTTCAAATTTGCCTTCTCCGTGCATTGCCTCCCAGGTAATACTTGAAACTGCAAAAGAAATTTGGGCTTCTTTATCTTTTAATAAATTAAGATTGTGCACGCCACCATTGGAAGCTTGAGCATTTACCTGAACATTGTCCAGTTTATTATTCCACATATTAGCCATTGCCGCACCCAAAGGATAAATTGTTCCGGTAGTAGAAGCTGTCGGGAAATTAATAACAATTTTCTCTTTAGCATTATTATTACCAGCATCTCCCTCTTGGGCGGAATCCTGTTTTCCACAACCTACCGTTAAACTAAGTACTAATAAGATAATTAACAATACAGAAAATATATTTTTTCTTTTCATAAAAACTTACCTCCTATTCATTTTCAAAAACTAATTTGCTTTTTCTTATTTGCTGTTTTTTTTCTTTTAATTGCCAAATTAAAACAGCTAAAAAGATAAGCAACCCTATTAGGTCTAACATTACTGTCGGTTCTATAGTTAATAATGCAGTTAATAATAATAATATTCGCATCAGCCAATTGGTTCGTTGTAAGAGCCATCCTTGCAAAGATGCGGCTAAGGCAGTAGCTCCTAAAGAGGCTGATAGTAGGGCCATGAGTGTTTGAAGCCAACTTTCACCCTGCCATAACAGTACAGGATTATTTAAAAAGAAAAAGGGTAAAAGGAAACCAGTTAAGCCTAACTTAACAGCAATCATTGAAGTTTTATTCTGGTCAGAATTAGCGATTCCAGCGGCTACATAAGAAGACATAGCCACCGGTGGAGTTATATTAGATAAAGAAGCATAAATTAGAACAAACATATGGGCTGCCAAGGGAGTAGCTCCTACGTCTATTAAGACCGGAGCAGCTACCGCGGCTACAATAACATAAGCAGCAATACCGGGCACGCCCATTCCTAAAATAATGCTCATGACCATTACTAAAACTCCGGCAAAATAAAGCTGATTTTCCCCTACAAATTGCAGTATTTGATAGCCAAATGTTAACCCCAAACCGGTCAAGGATACTGTTCCAATTATTATTCCGATAATAACACAGGCAACACCAACCCCTACCGCACCTTTTGCTCCTTCCTCTAAAGCCTCCATAATTTTCTTTAAGTCCATCCGTGTTTCGGGAGAAAACCAACTGGCAACAACAGTTACTATAATAGAAATTACGGCCGCAAAAAGAGGTGTGTAACCCAAAAACATTATTACCAGCAAAGAAATAAGAGGCAGACTAAGATGACCTTGTTTTTTTATTACTTCCCAGGCTTTAGGAATATTCTCTTTGGCTATACCCTGCAAACCGTTTTTCTTAGCTTCAAAATGCACAGACATAAGCAGCGTTAAATAATAAAGAAAAGCGGGAATTATGGCGGCCAGCATTACTACCGTATAAGAGACCCCTAAAAACTCCGCCATAATAAAACCAACAGCACCCATAATAGGGGGAGTAAACTGTCCTCCTGTAGAAGCTACAGCTTCTACTGCTGCAGCAAAATCCCTTTTATAGCCGGTTTTCTTCATTAAAGGAATAGTTATTGTTCCAGTGGTAGCCACATTGGCCAAAGCACTACCGTTGATCATGCCCATCAGAGCACTGGCTAAAACACTAACCTTAGCCGGCCCCCCGGCACTACGCCCGGCAACTGTTAAAGCCAAATCATTAATGAAGTTGCTAAAACCGCTTATTTTCAAAAAAGACCCAAAAAGGATAAACAAAAAGATATAAGTAGCTGAAACTCCTACACCTACACCTAAAATACCCTGACTACCCCAAAACATGTGCTCCATGACTCTTTTCCAGGTGAAACCGGTATGGCCAAAAACACCGGGGATAAAAGGCCCAAGAAAGTTATACAAAAGAAAGAATAAAGCTAAAATAGCCAGATTGCCTACAACCCGGCGAGCCGCCTCAAATACTACAATTATGGCAATAGTTGCAACTACATAATCCTGGGGGATAAGATATCCACCCCGCATAACCACTGTGTTGTAGTTAAGGAGCAAGTAACCGAAAGAACCTATACCTAAAGCTATAAAAACCAGGTCGTATAACGGCACAAATTTTCGGCTTCGTTTTTCTTTTTTCGTGGCTGGATATAGAAGGAAAACCATGGTTATTAAAAACAAAATATGCCAGGTACGCAGTTTGATAGCATCCAGTACACCAACGCTATTAACATATAATTGAAAAATTGACCAAATAATAGCTATCACTGAAATAATTTTCGCCATTCCGCCGAAATAATTTCTCACCCTTAGCTCTCTTTCTTTTTCTTCTAAAAGCTCCTGAACACTGGTAGCTATCTCTGGATTTTGCTGATTTTTTTCCATTAACATCACCCTTTATTAATATCCCCTTGAGAACAAAAAACACACCCGGCTAAAGGGGTGTGTGTCTATTCCTAAAAAAATACCACCTCCTGCCATCCTACCGTTTCTAAATTATCTTTTTAACATCCTACCTAACTACCGTTCTGCCCTTTTTCTATTACCAATTATCTACAACCATCTATTTGTTTTAATTTTATATATTCTTATAAAAAAGTCAAGAGCGAAAATAAGTAATAAATAGTTTTTCTAATACTTCTCCGGCTTTACCACGAATAAGCAAATCTGCATGATCATCCATATCCGTTGGATCCAAATTAATAAATACTAACTTGGCACCTGTATGTTTAGCCTGTAAAGGAAAATAGTTAGCCGGAGAAACTTCTAAAGAAGAACCTATAACGATAAATAAATGACTGCGTCTTGTTTCCAGGTCAGCTTGTCTCAAAGCCTCTGCAGGCAACATTTCTCCAAAAAGTATTACACCCGGTTTTATCAAGCCACCGCATTTACATTTGGGAATATCACTCTTTTCTAAAACATCAGCCTCATAAATCCGACCGCATTTAATACATTCTGCTTCCCTCAATGTACCATGTAATTCAATTACCCGTTTGGAACCTGCACGATGGTGCAAACCATCCACATTTTGAGTAATAATAGCCTGAATCATTCCTTGTGTTTCTAATTCCGCTAAAATTTTATGTCCCTTGTGAGGCTGAGCATCGCTAAGAGTTTTTAAACGGGTTCGATAAAACTCGTAAAATTCCCTGGAATTATTATGCATTGCATCTACAGAAGCCATTTTTATAGGATCATACTTTTTCCACAAACCTGTTTTAGAGCGAAAGTCAGGTATACCTGCTTCCGTACTCATACCGGCTCCCGTAAAAACTACCGTATAAGTTGAATCTTTGATCCACTCAGCTAATGTTTTAATTTTGTCTTCCATAATATGCAACTCCTTTGGTAGTGGCTGGTTATTATAACCACGGATGCACACGGATTAACACAGATAATGGAGTGGCATTATGGCTTTCGGGTCATACTTTTTGGACGGCATGAAGGCTATTGGGATAGTCTTTCGGGACAGCATGACGGCTTACAGGCCAGTCTGCATGACGGCATGACGTCTTAAGGGTTAAAATGCATGACAGTATTATTATTCTGGGGCTAATATTTTAGGTCCATATCGATTATTGGAATATATTGCATGATACATCTAAAATAAAAAACAGTCCCCAAAATTAACCTAAAAGCTGTAATGCCAGTGTTTATCTGTGATTTCAGCTGGTTTTTTAGTGGCTATAGTCTCGCCCACTAGTAAACTTTATTTGTGGCTAGTTATTAGTGGCTGGTGGCTAGTTTAGTGACTTGTGACTAGAGTCTCGCTCACTCGCCCACTCGCCCACTGATTTACTCTCTATATAATATTCGTGGATTTACATTTTTCACGTCTTTCGTTCCGGTTAAAATCATGGTTCTGCGTAACCCAAACTTAAACTCATCGACCATTACCTTAATGCCTTCCGCTCCTCCACCGACTGCGGCAATGGAAGGCGGTCTGCCCACAACAGCCCCGTGGGCTCCTAAAGCCAGGACCTTCAAAACATCAAGACCATTTCTGATTCCACCGTCAACCAGAACCGTCAACTTATCCCTAACAGCCTGAGCTATAGCCGGTAAGACATCAGCAGTTCCAGGACAATGATCTAAAGCACGCCCACCATGATTGGAAACAACAATACCTTTCGCCCCTGCTTCTACCGCCAGAAGAGCCTCATCAACAGTCATTATTCCTTTTAATATTACAGGCAGACTGGTACTATTCACTATTTCTTGAATCTGCGCCAAAGTTTTTGTTTCAGTTACCAAACCGCTCATATGTCGATGAATCAAAGCCGAGGCATCAATATCAATACCTATGGCTATAGCTCCTGCTTCTTCTGCCCATTTAATTCTTTCCAGGATTTGCTCCTGCGGAAAACGGGGTTTTATTACAGGAATAGTAATTCCGGGGTACTTTTTACATCCTTCTATTCCTGTTTGATAAAGAGAAGGGTCAGGACCGTCTCCGGTCATGGCCAGAATCCCGCTCATTTGGGCACCCAAAAGCCAACTTTCTACTAAATCATTTTCGGAAATACTGTTATTTAGATTGGTTTTGGCACCGGCCACGGCACCTAAAATTAAGGGCAGCTCCAACTTCCTTCCGAACAATTCCACCTCTAATTCCGGTTCCCGCACATCATGTAATGTCCGCAAGTTAAATTTATATTTTGCTAAAGCTTCATAATTATTAATAAAAGAAGAACCTGTCCCCGTACCCCCCATGCCAGGCAGCTGACCCCGGCAGGCTATTCCATTACAGTTAGGACAAACTTTACAAACAGGAGTTAATTTTTCCCGTGCTCTATCCTGCACTTCTTTCCAATTCATAAAACATCTCCCTTCCTAAATAAATTGGATGATTATCTTTAATCTAATATTCTAAATCCCTTTAATAAATCCTCTTTTATTAAAAAGCAATGAATGATTATCTTTTACACCTGTAAAGTAACCGGAACAACAACCGTAAATATACTTCCTTGAAAGAATATTGACCGAACTTTTGCAGCCTTAATCTTAAAAACTGCGCCATTTAGGACGCAGTTTTTAATTTTTACTTTCGATTATTTTTTCTGCACGCTCAAACTGATTAGGAAACAAATCAGAAGGAACAGCTTCTTTACCCAAGGCAGATGCGACTTTCCATCTAGCACAAGTACAATAATCACCTTTACAATACTTTGATTTATACAAATTAATTATGGCCGGTCTATCTGGAATCTGATCATTATAAAAAGGGCAACGGGCAATAGAAGGGCAATCCGCCAATTGTTTAACCCCCTTTCGAAAGATAAGTTTTATTTTTAAGATATTTCTAAATATATGTTATATTTTAGCATATTCTGGCGAAATACGTTTAATGAAAATACCTTTACTTTCTAATTTCCGGGTAAATTGCCCTTCATTCAAAATATCACCGAAAACTCAATTGGAAAATTAAAAAGGGGATAGAGTTAGCTTTTACCCTCCTTGGGGGACTTCCTGAAGGATAAAAACTATTCCTCTTCCCCAAAATTATTAACTGCTGTTATTCAAGATTATTAAAATAACTCCTTTTAAGCTCCTTCAATGACTGGCTTACTGCCATCTGGGCTCCAAAGTAAAAAACTCGCCTACTTACCTAAAATATTAACCCCTAAGCTTAATCTAAGGTAATTGTGAACCTTCAAAGAAGTTTTCGTCTAAAGGCAATTCATTGCCTTTAGGTGTAACTTCTACTTTAGTAAAACAATAACGATAATAATTACCAGGGCCACGAACACCGTAGAATTTTTCGGGCAGACTTCTAATTCCTACTTCATCTAAAAATAAATCCATAAGTTTATCTTTATTTTTGTCAAAAACTACATACCGGTATTCATTTATTTCAGGAAATATGCAAACTAAGTTCATAGCATGAGCGGCAGCAATCCGCCAAATATCGTTCTTAAAGATAATTGAACCAAAATCGGGAATAAATTCAATATAAACTTTAGCCCCGTTTTCAGTAAAAGTCACTTCACACTTTTCCAATAAGGTGAAGTGCTTTTCGGAAAACAATTTAATCCTTTCACTTATAAACTGTTGTTCTTCCTCGTTAATCTCACTTTGCACTAAACTGGAAATCTGCATACAACCGCTTAAAAGAAAAATTACTAATAGAAAGATATATATCTTAAAATTTTTCAGATTTAAAACCTCCCGGGCACTACCTTAATTAACCTTAAGAAAAAACTTTCTAAAGACATTATTCCCTGGAGGTTGATTTTTATGTTACTTTATAGACGTATTCAGTTAAAAAATGTTCCAATAATGACTCCCTACAGTCGTAAGGCTGAGGCTTCCCTCATAAAAGTATCTGACAAATAATTTTACCCCCCAGAGTTATTTCTAACCAATAATTTTAACCTTAAAGTGATAAGTACTCTTGTCATCGCGAACGTAGTGAAGCGATCTCCTCCTCTAATGAAGGGGATTGCTTCGGCCCTTCGGGCCTCGCAATGACAGGACACGATGATACTTTCATAATAATGACACGATGAGCGCAATCTTTCATAGCAATGACAGGACACGATGATACTTTCATAACAATAACCTTATAATAATCTGTGTTCATCCATGTTTATCCGTGGTTAATAATACCAGTCACTAACACTAATAATCCTTACCCTTAACCTTGTGAATAGTGACTAAACCTCACTATTCACTGATATCAGCAAATCCTGGGCAAAGGCTCCCCTTCTAACATTTGTAAAACCCGCAGTGTACCCAGTTGTGTTTCCATAACCACCTTTGTAGGATGAGCATCAGTTATCTCACCGATAATCTCCGCCTGCTGACCAATTTTATATTTCTTCATTTCGTTTAAAACTAAAGTAGCATCCTTATTGCTTACCACCAGAATAACTTTCCCTTCATTAGCTAAATACAACGGGTCCAGACCCAACATGGCACAAGCTTTGCGAACCTGAGATTCAATAGGTATGTTTTCTTCATATATTTTAATCCCTACTCCCCCCTGTTGAGCCAGTTCATTGAGGGTAGTAGCCAAGCCACCACGCGTCGGGTCCCGCATGCATTTTACATTCGCTCCCGTAGACAGTACTTTATCAATAAGATAATTCAAGTAAGTACAATCACTTTCTAAAGGTGGAGAAAATTCCAAACCTTCTCTAGCCGCCAAAATAGCTATCCCATGGTTCCCCACAGGGCCGCTGACAATCACTTTATCCCCGGGCAACATTCTTTGCGGACGCATATCCACATTCGGCTGAACAAAACCAATACCGGCAGTATTTATAAATATCTGGTCACAGGCACCATGTTCCACAACCTTAGTATCACCTGCTACAATCTGCACACCTGCTTCCCTGGCAGTTTGTCCCAATGAAGCCATCAAATAATCTAATTTTTCTATGGACAATCCTTCTTCAATTATTAAGCCTAGAGTTAAATATAAAGGCTTGGCCCCCATTACAGCCAGGTCATTTACCGTTCCGCAAACCGCTAACTTACCAATATCACCACCAGGGAAAATTATGGGATTAATTACAAAAGAATCGGTGCTAAAAGCCAGCTTATGAGGAGGAAACTTGATTAAAGCTGCATCAAGCTCTTGCTGTAGGAAAGCATTACCTATGTTTTTCTGAAACACCTCGCGGATTAACCTCTGAGTTTTCAGACCACCTGACCCGTGGGCTAGTAAAATTTTATCTGGCAATAACCTCACCTCCTCGATAGTAGTAACTGGCCGCGCAAGCTCCTTCGGAAGAAACCATACAGGGTCCTACCGGTGAACTAGGCGTACAGATGGTAGCAAATAAGGGACAGTCGTCCGACTTCTTAATACCCTTCAAAATCTGTCCGCACTGGCAGCCGGTGGGTCCTACCTTCACCTCAACATCTACTAAATTAAATTTCCGTAAAGCATCAAATTTTATATAGGGAGCTTTTAATTTTAACCCGCTTTGAGGTATTTTTCCCAATCCCCTCCAGTAAACGGAAGTTGGTTCAAAATATTTTTCAATTAAACTTAAAGCAACTTTATTGCCTTCTGGTTTAACCGCCCGGACATACTGGTTTTGCACCTGAAAATTATTATTTTTAATTTGTTCGACTAGAAGAGTGATGCTCTCTAAAATATCTTCCGGCTCAAAACCGGAAACCACACAACCACAAGCGTATTTTTTCGGAATAAATTCATAAGGATAAGTGCCGATAATCGTACTGACATGACCCGGACATAAAAAACCCTGGACCTGTATTTCCGGATCCTCTAAAAGGGCGATTAAAGCCGGTATCACCAATTTATGTAAACAGACAATGCTGAAATTCTCCAAACCTAATTTTTGGGCCTGTTCTAGGGCCATAGCTACTGTAGGGGCAGTAGTCTCAAAACCTACCGCCAAAAAAACAACTTCTTTGTTGGGGTTATTTTGAGCTAAAGCAATAGCATCTAAGGGAGAATAAATAATCCTGACATTTGCTCCTTGGGCAGCCATTTCCTGTAAGCTTCCCGTAGAACCAGGAACTCTGACCATATCCCCAAAAGTTGTAATCAAAACACGAGGGTTTTGGGCTAAAATTAACACCCTTTCTATATCCTCCTGAGCAGTAACACAAACTGGACAGCCCGGTCCAGAGATTAACTGAATACTAGCCGGGAGTAATTGTTTTAATCCAAACCTGGCAATGGCCATGGTATGTGTTCCACATACCTCCATTAGGCGAATGTTCTCCCTTACAGATATCCTTTCCAACATACTTTCGATCCTATGTTTAGAGGTCCTGGATTTTGGCATAATACTCCTCCCATAACTCCAACGTTTCCTTAGCTTCCTCAGGAGTTAAATGTTGAATAGAAAAACCGGCGTGAATCAAAACATAATCTCCTTCTTTTACCTCCGGAGTTAACATCATGTTTATCTTGAAGGTGGTTCCCTCTAGATCCACTTGAGCCCAAGGCTCTTCTACCTTAATTACCTTGGCCGGTACAGCTACACACATTTAAATACCTCCCTCCGATTACTGCTTGCCCTAGACTTAATCCCCCATCATTAGCCGGAACCTG
>ENA-OWOZ01001768-OWOZ01001768.1-bioreactor-metagenome-genome-assembly--contig:-NODE-1768-length-18386-cov-5.581080_pt1 | contig 18386 bp, 18 predicted proteins | sample MGYA00238140_ERZ651804 | MGnify/ENA primary metagenome ERZ651804 (study PRJEB26910, sample SAMN07631232) | bioreactor metagenome | isolation source: Switchgrass digestor | place: USA: Dartmouth... | reverse complement strand
TAAATCCCCTTTTTTTAAGCTCATGCAGCATATTCGGCACTCCGTCTTTCAAATCTACCGAACTTAAAAACTTTCTATAAACTTTTTTGAACTCAACATACATTTTAGGAATTTTATACACTGAAATGCCTGACATTTTAATCTTATCCATAAGGGAATAGCTTCTTAATTTCTCAATATCTTCTCTGGTAAAAGGCTTATAATCCTTCCCTTCGCACATTTCATTATATATGTCAAGCAATATATTCTCCGATTGCACCAAAGTGCCGTCAAAATCAAACAATATATTTCTACTCAATGGCTTTCCTCCGTCTCTTTCCAGATATTAATTAGTATATGTATTCTCTTGAAATTTAATATCCTCATTTTCGTAGCCCAATTTATAAGTTTGAACGGTTAGAATTATTACATCCTCAAGGGGCTTATCGGCATATCCAACTTCCACAGCGGCTATCTTATCCACTACATTCATACCTTCATATACTTGTCCAAAAACGGTATGCTTGCCGTCTAGCCAAGGAGTGCCTCCAATATCGGAATAGGCATCAATAAGCTGCGGTTCCATACCGATGTTTTCACAGTACTCTATTATTTCATCATCTAAAACAGGATTCTGTACTATAAAAAACTGGCTCCCATTGGTATTAGCCCCTCTATTGGCCATGGACAGAGCACCTCGGATATTATGCAGCCTGCTGCTGAACTCATCCTTAAAAGGTTTCCCCCAGATACTTTCTCCACCTGTTCCATTTCCGTTAGGGTCCCCTCCCTGAATCATAAAATTATTAATAATCCTATGGAAAGTCAAACCGTCATAATAGCCTTTTTGGGAAAGTCTCACGAAATTTTCCACAGCAAGAGGTGCGTCTTCATAAAAAAGCCTTATTTTTATGTCGCCATAATTAGTCTTTATAACTGCAATCATATCACCTTTTACCGGTTCTGAAAGCTGATAAGAGAAAGGAGATTGCGAATCATCAAATCTTGCTATGATATCCTGAACGTTTTTGGAATCCAGGCTGGTCTTGGAGCTACTTATGACTATCAAACCATTGTCATAGAAAACTTCTTTATCTAAAGCATTTTCAGCTAAAGCCCTTAATGGAACAAGCATTCTGTCGTTTATTATCTGAGCCGGCTCGTCCATATCTATTTTCTTATCATCAATAAGCATTGTCTTATCATTTGAAGTAAGTTTTACGTTTTTGCCATTAAATTTTATTGTGGCAGTTTTAGTTTTATCATCAAAACTTACATCAGCACCGAAATTTTCAGAAATGAATCTTAGAGGCACAAGAGTTCTTCCGTTCTTAACAATTGCTTTAACTTCCTTATTCGATTCATCAATATATTTTTTTATGTTGTTTACATAGGCCCTATTACTATTTACCAATAATACTACTGCATCTTTTAAATCCTTTTTAAATTCGGTAGAAAGTCCAAATACATTAATGCTGCCGGATATTATGAAAGTTAAAACCAAAATACTCACAAGCCTTTTTGCCAGCATAATAAATACCAACCTCCATAAAAAAGGATTATATATCTAAAGTATACCATGCTTTACGGAAAGCCACTAGATTTTTAAAGTCCTAAACAGTCTTTAGAATATTTAGTCTGATGATAAGAAACTAATTTCAGAACCTTTTTTTCAATTTGTCGCCACAATGTTCCCGTAATATGCCTTCAAATTTCAGTAAATCATCTTCCCTGCCTTTGAATATTCTTTTAGGTATAATACTAGCAAGATTATTAGTAATAAAAAGAAAGGTAAAATCCTTAGTGTTGACTACTTTAACCAATTTATCCCACTCTATATTGGAAAAACTCTCGGATTGCTCTGCAGCGTAATGGTCTTTATATATCTTATATAGAACAGGTTTTTTTAATGATTCATCATTGTTATAAGCTCTAATTGAATTTATAAAGAGCACTAATGGTATAAAAAGAGTAAAAAAGAGTCCGCTTATCAATGAAAATATTCTATTAAAATTATTTAACTGTTCGAAATTCGACAAACTGCTGACCAGTAAATATAAACCTAGAAGTGCAATTATAATGCCCCTTGGTTTTTTATAAAAAAACATAAAATTAAATTTTATATATTCCTTTTTCTCAAGCAAGACTTCTAACAAAAGTTCAGGCTTTTGCTCATTGTCTCCCTCAACAACCTTTTCCAAAACGGAATTTTTTACTTCAAATTCTGTATCGCAATAATCGGGACAAGAATACATAAGTTTATAATTTTTAAGTTTTAATTTATTGCTCTCCACACTGCTTTTCAATATACTTCTAAAGTCCTCTAACTGTTCCTGGGAGACAAAACACCTTTTAGGCAGTATAAAAATTTTTACAGAAGATTGATAAATCAAAAAACACCGTCTGAATTCCTGTATTCTATATAATTCATCCCAAGTTATTGTTGTGCTGCTATTTTCAGAAGATATTGCAAGGCTGTCTTTTGAAACTTCAACAATCCTCATAGTTTGTAAAGCTCCACTTTTCTTAAAATCCTTTTTAATGTTTAGATACAGACTTAAATATGGAATAGATACAGCTAATCCACAAATAAGTACCGCAAAAAGTAATTTCGGAATAAAAATCAGCAGCAGTTCAGGATCTCTTGAGAAAAGAAACAATGAAATAGGTATAAAAACGGCAACCATGGCTAAAAGCATTATAAACGGTATAAGAAGAATTTTCTTTAATATCCCCTCAAATGTCTTTGCAAAGCAAAAATCTCTAATATCTTTAAGTGTATACTTGATATATAACCTTACACTTCCATTTATATCACAATCAAGCAATACTTTTACCCCCCTATTTTCTAAATAAAAAAACAATTCATCTAAATTATACCACATTCAAACAGTAATAAAATTATAATTAACTCCAATTATAAACATATTTCTAATTTTACATAACCTTTATCCAATCACAAGTATTTATCAATTATAGTCATAACTTTCCGCATACAGGGCAATTCTGAAAAGAAAGAGGTATTTCCAAGCCACAGCTTTCCAACAGTTTAGAGTCCCTCAAAATCTTTGCCCCTTCTCCATCGGCTGCAATTTCACCTTGATTAATTACAATAACCCTGCTGCAAGTTTCAAAAACCATATCCAAGTCATGACTGGTAATAATCTTTGTATGCTTAAAACCTTTCAGAAGTTCTATAACCTTTCGTCTCGATTTAGGATCAAGGGCAGAAGTCGGTTCATCCATTATCAAAATATCAGGCTGCATGGAGAGAACCGCTGCTATTGCCGCTGAACGTTTTTCTCCTCCCGATAGTTTATAGGGTGCTCTATCTTTTAGATGAGCAATCCCTACTGCCTCCAACGCCTCTTTTACCCGTTTCTCAACTTCTTCTTCATCCATATTGTAATTTCTAGGTCCAAAGGCCACATCGTCGTATACCGTGGTCATAAATAGCTGATCATCGGGATTTTGAAATACCATCCCCAATCTCTGGCGTATCATGGGCAAGGTCTTCTTTGTCACACGGACATCTCCCACCAAAACTTCTCCCGATGTAGGAAACAACAAACCCATAATCAGCATTAGCAAAGTGGATTTTCCTGCCCCATTGGCACCGATAATTCCTACCGACTCTCCGTGGTGAATTGTAAAAGAAATATCCTTTATTGCTACCTGCCCGTCGGGATAAGCAAACTGCAGGTCCCTTACTTCAAGTTTATGATGACTCATCTACCCTATCACTCCTGTTAACAACACACCTAACAGCTTAGGTATATTATAAATTCTTGCAACTATAAAAAACAAAACCCAGCCTACTAAATAGGCAAAATCTCGAGCGTTTACTTTTTCATTTTCTCCCCTATTATATTCACCGGTAAAACCTCTCAAATTCATTGCCTCATAAACTCTCTGAGCCCTGTCTAAAGTTCTCAATATCAATTGCCCTAAGAAAGAGCCCAAATGCTTTAACTGTATGCCCTTTTGTCCCGGAGCCCTTAGAGAATAGGCTCGCATCATCCTTGCCACTTCCTCGGTCAATACATAAATATACCTATAGGTCAATACAAGCTGTAACACAAAAACCTTGGGAACTTTCAGAATACGCAATGCCCAGGCCAGTTTGTCCATACCTGTGGTTGCAATAAGTAAAATACCAACAGTCACCGCCAGGCTACTCTTTAAAAAAAGGGAAAGAAAAGTGATCCATCCCTTTGAAATAGCCATACCTCCAAGAAGTATCCTTTGATTGTCAAATAAAGGATTTAATATTCCAATTCCTATAATCAGAGGTTCAACCAGCAATATCCTTTTTACAATCGGCATGGCAGGTAAATCCGACAAGGTAAAAACTAGCACCGGATAAAATACGAAGGGTAAAATCCGAATAATTTCATATTTCCCAAAGGAAATTACCACAGCTAAATATATAACTGTGGTAATGAGTTTTACAAGGGAATTAATACGATGAATACTGCTCTCCTTTTGTGCTAAATCATCTAAAAGTCTCATATTGTATAATGCTTTGGTTATATCCGCCATATAAAACCTACCTATAGCAAATTATATATTAAAAGTTTACACTGTAGCTTTCTTCTTTTTTCTTTTACTCATCCTTATTACCACACCCACTGACATTGCCAAAAGGAGAGTCAGGCCTCCCCCGACTATACCGGAAACACTTGTTCCCGGGCTTACTGCAGGCCACGCCTCTACAACTTCAGAAGTCTGCCCATCCTGATTATCTTCTCCATCAGTCTTAAAACTATAATCCGGTAAAAATGCTATTTTGTCCTGTAATCCGGACATCACTTCATAAATCCTACCCTTTGCCTCAAGTTCAGCAGTTCCTGCCGTTTTCTCCATTGACCACTCCAAACCGTCGGGATTAGCAGAGGCAAACCATGAGAGTACCCCTCCTACCAGAACTACTGCAACTACAAAAACCGCCAATATTTTTTTCATAGATATATTACCTATAGGCTCCCCATAGGCTGACTTCTCCATAATTTCCGGACGTGCTTTCCAGACAAAACTTATAACTGCTGCAGTAATAATGCCTTCCACCACACCTATTGCAAGATGTATAGGCTGCATAAGCAATACAAAAGTTCCAAAAGGCAATTCTGTCTTACCCGATAAAAGGGTTTCAACAACAACGCTGAACGCTCCTAATTGCAAACCGACTGCAGATGCTATTATGGAAGCAGCAAATACTCTTTTTTGATTTACTTTTTCTCCAACAATCCGTTTATATATTAAGGGATAGGCCAAAAAGCAAGTATAAAATCCCAGATTGAATATGTTACACCCTAGAGCAAGTAATCCGCCGTCGGCGAAAAATAAGGCCTGTATCAATAATATTGAAAACATGGTCAAAAAGCCGGCATAAGGCCCTAACAATACCGCGAGCAGCAGTCCTCCACCTATATGCCCACTGGCTCCGGTCCCCGGAATTTGAAAATTTATCATCTGTGCCGCAAAAACAAAGGCACCCATAACTCCCATAAAAGGTATCTTCTTGTCATCCATATCCTTTTGAACTTTTTTAATTGAATAGGCTGCAATTCCAGCACTTGCTGCCAGCATAGTTCCACCGACAGCCGGTGAAATTAAAGCATCTGCCATATGCATAATATTTACCTCCGAATAAAATATGTTTCCCTCTATAAATTAATTCCATTTAATGTAACAGGTATACACTACCTTTGCAAAGATACAATAAAAACGACCCATAAAAGGATAGCCAAAACTTAGCCCTTCTTGGGTCTGTCCATTACGTATAACTTTAACATAGCATGTTTTAATTTGATAAACCTATTTTGTTATATGCTGTGTTATTGCACTTTTCCATTTCACAGGCTGCTTTCTGCTAAAGCCTTGTTTAGAACCTTCCTGGCTCCTGTTCAAATTAAATATAACACACCATCTAATCCTTTGTCAAACCGAAACAACCCACATTTTTACCATATAAACTATTATTTTACATTACATTCTAAGTATAAGTGCAGAATTATTTTCTTTAGCGTGCAGCAAACTAAACTTCATGATACAATATATGCGTTATATGCAATAGATAGTATTTGGAGGACGGTCTATGAAAAAGTTATCGGTTTATTTGAAAGGTTATATAACAGAAAGTATCTTAGGCCCCCTGTTCAAACTGTTGGAAGCAACCTTTGAATTGTTTGTGCCCATTGTTATCAAAAGTATTGTTGACACAGGGATCGGCCAAGCTGATAAAGGATACATTATTAGGATGTGTTTAGTGCTGGTCATTCTCGGTATTATCGGAATGGTATGCTCAATTACAGCCCAGTACTTTGCCGCCAAAGCTGCTGTCGGCTTCACGACAAAGCTTCGTCGAGCACTATTTAAGCATATTGGTCAGCTATCTTATTCCGAAATTGACACTCTCGGTACATCCAGTATGATTACTCGTATGACCAGTGATATGAATCAGGTACAGTCAGGATTGAACCTGACATTACGCCTGTTGCTGCGTTCACCTTTCATCGTGTTTGGGGCTATGATTATGGCATTCACTGTGGATACCCGAGCGGCCTTTACCTTTGTAGTAGCAATTCCGGCACTCTCTGTAGTTGTTTTTGCCATTATGTTTGCATCCATCCCTCTCTATAAAAAAGTACAGCAGCGGCTCGACAGAGTATTGAACTCTACAAGGGAAAATCTGACGGGCGTTCGTGTAATCAGAGCTTTCGGCCTTGAAGAAAAGGAAATAGCAGAATTTGATAAACGCAACGAAGAATTGACCGCAACTCAGAAGTTTGTAGGTGGAATTTCTGCATTGATGAATCCTTTAACCTACGTCATTATCAACCTTGCTATTATCTGGCTTATACATATCGGTGCTGTCCGTGTATCAATGGGGCTTCTTACACAAGGTGCAGTTCTCGCGCTTTACAACTACATGTCCCAGATCCTCGTTGAACTTATAAAGTTTGCCACCTTAATAATCAGTATTACCAAGGCTGTTGCCAGTGCTAACCGAATTAGTGCAGTTTTTGATATAAAATCAAGCCTTGAAGAAAAAGATATACTACCGCAAAAGGTTCAGTCGGAATACGCCGTAGAGTTCCGTAACGTAGGATTAAAATACCAAAACGCCCAGGATGAATCACTTTCAAATATTAGCTTCGCAGTTCGTCATGGTGAGGTAGTCGGTATCATCGGCGGTACAGGCTCCGGTAAAACCTCGCTGATAAATTTAATTCCAAGGTTCTATGATGCTACTTCCGGTGAAGTTCTCGTAGATGGTGTTAATGTTAAAGATTATCCGCTAGAAGTTTTGCGTGACAAAGTTGGTATTGTTCCTCAAAAGGCTGTATTGTTCAAAGGCAGTATCCGGGATAATATGCGCTGGGGCAAAAAAGACGCTACCGATGAGGAGATTATGGAGGCCATTGCCATAGCCCAAGCCGGCGAAATTGTTTCTCAAAAGAAAGAAGGACTTGATTTCATTATCGAACAAGGCGGGAAAAATCTTTCCGGCGGGCAGCGTCAACGTTTTACCATAGCCCGTGCCCTTGTAAAGAAACCTGAAATTCTAATCCTGGATGACAGTGCGTCAGCCCTTGACTTTGCAACAGATGCAGCACTTCGCAAGGCTCTGCGTGAAATGCCTGGGAACACAACCGTTTTCATTGTCTCTCAGCGTACCTCATCCATTCAACATGCCGATATAATTATTGTCCTTGATGACGGGCAAATGGTAGGCATAGGTAAGCATGAAGAATTGCTTGAAAAATGTGAGGTATATCGTGAGATTTATGAATCACAGTTCAAAAAGGAGGCGAAATGATATGAAAAAGTCGAATATCCAGCTGGACAATCTCCGAAAGGTTTTAAAATACATCGAGGAATATCGCATCCTTATGTTTATTTCTATTGTGCTGGCTACTGCTACCGTTGCACTAACCCTTTATGTGCCCATTCTCATAGGTAGAACTATTGATTGCATCATAGGTCCCGGAAATGTAGACTTTGAAGCAGTGACAAAACTCCTTTTTAAAATAGCTTTTACTGCCGGAATTACTGCTATACTTCAATGGCTGATGAACCAAATAAACAACAAAATCACTTACCATGTGGTGCGTGATATCCGTAAAAAAGCTTTCCGAAAAATTGAAATTTTGCCCCTTTCATATATTGATGCCCATCCCCACGGCGAAATTGTAAGCCGTATAATCAGCGATGTTGACCAGTTTGCCGATGGACTTCTGATGGGATTTTCACAACTATTCACAGGCATTGTTACAATTGCTGCCACTTTCATTTTCATGCTCACCATCAATGTAAAAATTACTTTTATTGTAGTAATTCTTACACCTCTTTCTCTCTTTGTTGCAGACTTTATTGCCAAACGTACCTATTCCATGTTTAAGCTGCAGTCGGAAACCCGGGGTGAGCAAACTTCACTTATAGACGAGATGATTGGCAATATCAAAATAGTTCAGGCCTTTTCTTATCAGGAAGAAGCAATGAAAAGGTTTGACGAAATTAATGAAAGGCTGCAAAAACACTCTCTTAGGGCTGTTTTCTATTCGTCTCTTACAAACCCCTGCACCCGTTTCATCAACAGTCTCGTTTACGCATCGGTTGCCCTTGTAGGCGGACTTATAGTAGTGGGAGGCGATACAGGAAGTGCTATGACAGTGGGTGGACTTTCCATCTTCCTTAGCTATGCCAACCAATATGCGAAGCCTTTTAATGAAATATCCGGGGTAATCACCGAACTGCAAAATGCTCTCGCTTGCGCCGGCCGTGTGTTTGAGCTAATTGAAGAACAGCCGCAAATTCCCGATAGTCCAGACGCTATTAAACTTGAGAATGCCAGTGGAAATGTTGCTTTGGAACATGTGGCTTTCTCCTATGTTCCCGAACGTCCTTTGATTCGAGATTTTAATCTGAAAGTAAAACCCGGCCAGCGCGTAGCTATCGTCGGACCGACCGGCTGCGGTAAAACCACCGTCATCAACCTCCTGATGCGTTTTTATGACGTTAATTCCGGCAGTATAAAAGTCGAAGGCATAGATATTCGTGACATAACTAGAAAGAGTTTAAGGGCAAACTACGGTATGGTATTGCAGGATACATGGCTGAAATCCGGGACAATAAGGGAAAACATTACAATGGGTAAACCCGATGCAACCGATGAAGAAATCATTGCTGCGGCAAAAGCTTCCCATGCCCATAGTTTTATTAAGAGACTTCCTGAGGGTTATGACACCATCATCGGTGAAGATGGAGGAAGTCTATCCCAGGGACAGAAGCAATTGCTCAGCATTACCCGGGTTATGCTCTGTTTACCTCCCATGCTGATTTTGGATGAAGCGACATCATCCATTGATACCCGTACTGAAATTAAAATTCAGGAGGCCTTTGCAAGACTTATGCAAGGTCGGACCAGCTTCATTGTTGCCCACCGTCTGTCCACCATTAGAGAATCCGATATTATCCTTGTTATGAAAGACGGTGATATTATCGAACAGGGTACCCATGAGGAATTACTTGAAAAGCAAGGCTTTTACGCCAATTTGTATAACAGCCAATTTGCAATTTAAGGGACGGTTCTCTGTTCTACAGCAGCCGATTTTCCCACTATTTTAGGAACTATATTATATAAACTAGTAGGGGTAATAAAAATGTATAAGATATTGATTATTGAAGATGATGAAACAATTGCAAAAGCCATTAAAAATGCCATAGAATCATGGAATTACGACGCCTTGTGTGTTACAGACTTTCGTGATGTCATGAAGGTGTTTGTATCCTATTCCCCCCATTTGGTTCTTTTAGATATATCACTGCCCTTTTACAACGGTTACTATTGGTGCAGTGAAATTCGCAAACTTTCAAAAGTACCCATTATTTTTATATCCTCAGCATCTGACAATATGAACATTGTCATGGCTGTAAATATGGGCGGGGATGATTTTATCGCAAAACCCTTTGATTTAAATGTCCTTACGGCAAAAGTGCAGGCCATGCTGCGTCGTACCTATGATTTTGCCGGGCAAACCAACCTGCTTGAACACAAGGGTGCAATTTTAAACATCGGGGACGCCACCCTCTCCTATAATAACCAAAAAATAGAGCTTACAAAAAATGAATATAAAATCCTTCAAGTACTCATTGAAAACAAAGGCAAGGTTGTATCCCGAGACACTATTATGACAAAACTCTGGGAAACCGACAGTTTTGTTGATGACAACACTCTTACTGTAAATATTACACGCCTGCGAAAAAAGCTGGAAGAAGCAGGCCTTCATGACTTTATATTAACAAAAAAAGGTATTGGATATATGGTGTAATGCTATGAAAGTATTTTTATCCTATTTAAAAAGTAAACAAAATAAATTTTTTATAATTTGTCTCTTTGCAGTAATTTTTGTATTGGTTTTTATACTTTACAGCCTTCCATTAGAGCCAATTGTCTATTCAGCTTTGCTGTGTTTTGCAATTGGACTTATATTTTTATTCTTTGATTTTTACAAATATTACAAAAAGCATACTCTGTTGTATAAGTTAAAAGACAGTATTACTATTTCCATAGATGCTCTCCCTACACCCAAAGATTTATTGGAGCTTGATTATCAAAACTTGATAACAACAATTTATGAAAATAAAGCCCACATTCAATCAAAAGCCGACAATGCAATGAGTAATATGATAGATTACTATACCCTTTGGGCCCATCAAATCAAAACTCCCATTGCAGCTATGCGCTTATTATTGCAGTCGGAGGACAGTGAACAGAATTTAGAACTCTCCACAGAGCTTTTTAAAATCGAACAGTATGTGGAAATGGCCCTTCAATATTTGCGGCTCGACAGCTCCTCCACCGACTTTATTATCCAAATGTATGATCTTGACGATATTGTCAAACAAGCTGTCCGCAAATATGCAAAGCTGTTTATACGAAAAAGAATCGGTCTTGATTTGACGGAACTTAATTGCCAAGTACTCACCGACGAAAAGTGGCTGGTGTTCGTAATTGAACAGCTTTTGTCCAACGCTCTTAAATATACTCCTCAAGGCAAAATATCCATTTATATGGACAAGAATAAAAGCAAAACACTGGTCATACAGGATACAGGCATTGGCATTCAGCCGGAGGATTTACCCCGGGTATTTGAAAAAGGATTTACGGGATACAATGGCAGAACCGATAAAAAATCCACCGGAATAGGTCTGTATCTCTGCAAGCGTATTTTAACAAAGCTTTCCCATACCATCACCATTGAATCGGAAGTAGGAAAAGGCACTGTGGTCAAAATCGATCTGGATACCATAAAAACAACCATGGAATAAATAAATCGGGAAGAATTTGAAATCACCTGTGTAATAATCTATTATATTCCTTACAATAATGTAAGGTAAAAATAAGAAATGTAAGCCAAATAAATGGATTTGTAATTCCTCGTCTTGCTAAAATAAACATGACAAAAGAAACGTAATTCTTTTACGAGGAGGTTAAATAAATTGGAAATATTAAATGTTGTTAATTTAAAAAAGATATATTCTTCCCGATTTGGCAGCAATCATGTTCAGGCACTGTCCAATGTTTCCTTTTCCGTTGAAAAAGGAGAATATGTTGCAATCATGGGAGAATCGGGTTCAGGTAAAACTACATTGTTAAATATTATCGCATCCCTGGACAAACCCACCAGCGGTGATGTTTTGTTAAACGGCAAAAACATTGTTTCCATAAAAGAAAAAGAGATATCTTCTTTTCGCCGTAATATCAGTCAGTAAATTCTTTCAGGGGAAAAACAGCGAAAGAAGTAAAATTATGCAATCGGTACTTGACGCAGTAGCTAAACAAAACAGAAAAGTAGCAGAAATAAAAGATTATGAGAGTCTTTTTGTTGTATTGTACTATGAAAAAGGGCAGCTCACCAGTAAAATCATTAATGACTACACAGGCTCCAACTACGAAATTTTCACCTTTATCACAGCCGATGAATATACTCATCTTACAGGGAAAACCCCAAATATAACAGATAATGATGTGTTAGCATACAGCAGTAAACGCCAAATTAAAGATACTTTCACCCTATTTGGCCAAACCTTTACCGTAAAAGAGCGCCTTGAAGATATGCCTATAACCAGTGATTACAAAGATATTTTAATGAACTTTCATTTTATCGTATTGAGCGGCGATAAAGTATTTACCGAAATAACCAATGCTCAATTAGAGGCTTATGGCAAAGAGGCAAGCCAGGCTGAATATGATATATTTCTTGACATTGATGGTACTTACGATGAAAAGATTGCCTGTGCCCAGGCCATAAGATAATGCAACAAGAAATAAAGTTGAATATACTATGGATGACGGCAGTATTGAATATCGCTATGTAAATTATATACAGTCCAGGCTTATGCGCGCAAAACAATTCTACTCGCTCTACGGAAGTTTCTTGTTTCTAGGACTGTTTTTAGGCACATTATTTATGATGGCAACTGCATTAACTATATACTACAAACAAATATCGGAAGGTTATAATGACAAGGAACTCTTTCAAATCATGCAGAAGCTAGGTATTAGCAAGGATGAGATAAAAGCTACCATTCGTTCACAGGTACTTAAAGTTTTTTTCTGCCCATTATAGCTACAGCAATTCATATTGCAGCAGCCTTCAAAATGATTACAAAACTTCTTGCCCTTATGAATCTTACCAATGTACCGCTCTTTTTCTGGTTCACGGTGGTTACTTTGCTTATATTTGCTGTTGTTTACGGAATTGTCTATGCACTGACAGCAAAAGTATACTATAATTATAATATAGTGGAATAAAATGAGTTATTATTTCAAATACACAGAGAGTGTCAAGGATTGCTGGTAGAACAAGATAGAGTTTTTATCCTTGACTTCCCTCAAATAATTTCTATAGCAAATTTTGCAAAATCTCCAGCTTTAGTTAATTTACAGCTTTATGTGCAATTCATGCGATTTTCTATTTTTTTACTCAATTTTAGTCTATTGTATATACATTCTAGCTATTAGCAAAAAAAGCATATGAACAGGATAAAAACTGTAATTGATTATTTTATTGATTCTAAAATTAGACTTTTCAAATAGAAATATTAATCCTAGCGAGGTAACAGATATTATCTGAATACTGTTATAGTTATACAAATCGATTGACCATAAAGTCAATGCAACAATCAGCGGAAATAAAATATAATACTTTCTATAAAAAATATGATATATAAGAACTAATAATACAGCATAAATCCCATATTCAAAATCAAATATATGGACTATAAAACATATAGTTCCTATATATAATATTCTTAAAACTAGAGGCTTTTTTAGTTCATATATATGTATACAAAAAAGTCCTGCCACTAACGTAAAACAAATATTTAAACACTCATTCTTAAATAAAATATAGTATGGATATTGCGAAACTACTGCTAATAATAAAATCCTAAAAGCATATATTTTAAAGTTTTTCGTTTTCCTATATCCATATGCTATTCCCCAAGCAAATAGAGGCATAGAAAGCCTTCCGATCACTCTAAATAAAAATACATGTGGGAAAAACACAACACCTATATGGTCTATTAGCATCGAAATAATTCCAATAATCTTAATCAAATAAAACACACCTTATAAAATCAAGTTATGTTAAATCAGTATCAAAAATGCTGATCGGGTCAATAAATATATAAACATAATTTATATTCTCTATACATCAAACACATATCACAAAGATCCACATCTTGTTCTCCGCAATGGTAACTATTTACTCGGCAACTCAACAATTAAGCATAATGTTCTATATATGGAGGATATAGATAGTACTTTTAAACTTAGTTTTTATCCTTTAATTAGGATATATTTATTTTCATCTAGGGAAAACTCATCTCCTAGATTAAAATGTTTTAAATCTATTACCTCATATAATTTATTGTCTTGATTTGATTCTTCTCCTGTCCAACAGCTATAAATCTCAAACTCTTCACCATCGCAAATGTTTTCACGTATATAATTAAACAGTTCAAGAATACACTTTCTGTTCGCATAGTAACTATCTTCAAATTTTTCTTTAAGTGCCGGATAAATAAAGAACTTACCCCAATTAGGACTAACAGTATATATGTTACTGTTTTTGAAATGCTTTAATATTTCTATGTTATGTGGTTGGGGTTCGAACTTTTGTACCCAAATACCCGCTGCTTCTTCCAATGACTTATATGAGTGATTATCGATGTTTGTTTTATTTTTTATGCTACTATTAAATTCACCTATCGGTAATATTTTATTTGCTGCTAAATAATGACGAACGCTCATCTATCCACCTTACCTCTTTAATTTTAATTATTTTATATTATATAATATTATAATTTGTATTAAGCATTACTTGTTAATGAATTAATGACAATAATTTTGTTAAAATCTATTTTATCTTATTCTTATAATATCTTATTCTTATAATGTAAAATGTTTCCTGGAAGTATTTAAATTAAAAGAATATAAGAAGAGTTTTGGCAAAATCTTCTCCCTATATTCTTTTATAAATATTTTAATTTAATCTATCTAATACTCAATAAAAACAATGTGCCTTTACTGCAAATCTATTTTCATAAGAAGGATATTTAGGATGATAATGCCAGTAATATTTTGGGCTACTCTCACAGTCATTTTCGGGTCCCCTTGCAAATCCTTGACCAGCTTCCTTTGCTATAGTCTTCGCATGCTGTTCAGTTCTGCAAAACACATCATTGCCACCTAGTACCCAAGCAAGTGCTGAACTATAGTCCAGAAAAGCGTTACCAATCCACACATCCCCCTTTTCTATTCTAGCCATATAATAATCATATTGTTTTTGCTCTCTGATTCTACTTACTACTTTAGAAGCAGCATAATAAGTCACACCACCTACTACTATAACTGCTGCAGTGGCTAATAATGCCTTTAATAAAGCAGCTGCAGCTGCACCTAGTGCAACACCGATTGGAATACTCATCTGCGCCTTTACTTTACTTTTACTTTTTTTATCTATTTTGAATTTCTTGCCTGTACTTTTACTAGTTAAAACCGCATTAAATTCCTCATCATTTGAATTTTCAATTTTGACCGAATACTCTTCTTTTTTTTCTTTTTTGAATTGGATACCTAAAACTTTTTTTTCAGGTTCTTCTACAACTTGATATATTATTTCATTAGTATTCTTATCTAATGAAGCATAAGCTTGATTACCATTACCGTCATCATCTGTCATAACTATACACATATCATCATCGTTTCTCACTACCTTGTACTGAAAATTATCTTCTATAAACTCGCTAGCTTTAATAGAATTGCTAGGCAATAACGAAAATATTATACATATGGACAAAAAAATTGCTATTGTTTTTATAAAGTTTGCTTTCATTGTTTCAATCTCCTTTCAATTTCTCACAACAAAAACGTTTAAAAACCTAAAAATACATTTTATTACACTAGATCTACTATTTTAAAGAAATAAATCCATGCCCATATAAGCATCTGTCTCCAAGGTTTTGTGACAATTTTTCCAGCACCAAGTAAACATCATTAAAAGAATATTTATCTGTCAGTCCAAACTTTTCGGGCTTTTCAAGTATAAGTGCAATTATACCTGTTACATACGCTGCTGCAATTGATGTTCCTGTAAATTCCTCATATCCTCCATCATTTGTTGTTGAAATAACATCAACACCTGGAGCAGAAAAATCAATTTTACCTTTTGGAGAACTTTTAGAAATATTTAACCTTTTGTCTACTGCTGCAACTGATATTACTTGCTCATAAGAAGCAGGATACCCCACATCACCTCCATATGTATTACTTCCAGATGCAACAATTATTATCCCAGAATCAAAGGCTTTCTTTACATATTCATGTAGAAGAGCATTATCATCTTCAATTGCAAAACTCATATTGATTACTTGTATATTGTTTTCTATACACCAATCAATACCTTTCGCAATATCTGATATATCGCCCTCACCAAATTCGTCAAGTACCTTTACTGGATATAATTCAACATCTGGTGCAACTCCAACAATACCAAAATCATTATCCTGTGCAACTATAACACCACTAACAAGAGTACCATGACCATAATCATCAAATACCGGTTCATTAGGATTTATTGCATTATAGCCTTCTTTAATGTTATATCCGAAGTCGGGGTGTTTATTAATGCCACTATCCATAATAGCGACCTTCACACCTTTTCCTGTAACTTCAGACCCTAATGAAAGAGCATTTATTTTTTTTAATCCCCAAGGAACTATTTGTCTTTTATTGAGATTATCTAAATAAGTAGTTGAATAACAGTTATTAAACAACATAAATGTCGCAATAAATACAACGATAAATGTAGATAATACTGTCTTATTCGTGCCTCTTCTCACCTTTTATACAAAACTCCCCCACAATTAAAACATTTATATTTTTTAATAATACTTTTGAACTTTTAATAGCACTAAAGAGACATAAAATTGAACAAAAATCATACGTCATGTATATTACCATATTACGGAATTATTGTCAATACTATATTAAACCATTTAAAAATAGGTCCATTATAAAATTAAATGTAACAGGTAAAATGTAATAATAAATGACAACCATAGTGAGAAATCATGTATGATTTAGTTGTCTAATCCAAATATACAGGATGTTCTCAACTATGGTTGTCAAAACTAATAATAACACAACTAAACGTAAATTAAACACCTAAATGTTTATGAAAGTGGACAAATTGAGGCTTTCATTAAGAAAGGGAAATCACAACGTTATATTGCTAGAATGCTAGGTCGTTCACCAAGTACGATTAGTCGCAAGATTAAGAGAGATACAACGATTCAAATGAGGTTTGATTTAACAACCTATAAAAAGTATTTTCCTGAAACTGGGCAGATAGCTTATGAAAAAATCGTTTGAATTGTGGGGCAAAGTGTAAATTAGATAGAGTCGAAGACTTCATAAAGTTTGCAGAAGATAAAATACTATATGAGAAATGGCCACCAGATGCAGCAGTTGGCTCATGTAGAGGGAATTCTAAGTGGCAACATTCTACTATTGTATGTACTAAAACCTTATATAATTATATAGACCAAGGATTGCTGAAAGTACGAAATATTGATTTAAACCTTAAACTTCGATTAAAACCAAAAATAAGAAGAGTTCGTCAGAATAAACGTATTATGGGAAAAAGCATCGTTCAAAGGCCAGAAGATGTACAACTACGGCAGACTTTTGGACATTGGGAGATTGATACAATCATAGGCAAAAAATCTGACGATACAGTTATTTTAACATTAACAGAACAAAAGACTCGCTATGAACTGTTATTTCTTTTGGAAGCAAGAGATAATAATCCGGAGTAATCACCGAACTGCAAAATGCCTTAGCTTGTGCAGGACGTGTGTTTGAATTAATTGAAGAACAACCTCAGATTCCCGATGCCGATAACGCCATCGAACTTAAAAAGGTCAGTGGTAATGTCGCTTTGGATAATGTGGATTTTTCCTATGTTCCCGAGCGTCCCTTGATTCGCGACTTTAATCTGAAAGTAAAACCCGGTCAGCGTGTAGCTATTGTCGGCCCCACCGGTTGCGGTAAAACTACCGTCATCAACCTTCTGATGCGTTTTTATGACGTTAATTCCGGCAGTATAAAAGTAGAAGGCATAGATATCCGTGACATAACGCGAAAGAGTTTGAGAGCAAACCATGGAATGGTATTGCAGGATACATGGCTGAAATCCGGTACAATTCGTGAAAATATCGCCATAGGCAAACCCGACGCAACCAATGAAGAGATCATCGCTGCAGCAAAAGCTTCCCGGGCTCACAGTTTTATCAAAAGACTGCCCAATGGTTATGACACTGTCATAGGTGAAGACGGAGGAAGTCTTTCTCAGGGACAAAAGCAATTGCTAAGCATCACCCGTGTTATGCTTAGTTTACCGCCCATGCTGATTCTAGATGAGGCAACATCTTCCATTGATACCCGTACTGAAATCAAAATCCAGGAGGCCTTCGCAAGACTTATGTAAGGTCGAACCAGCTTTATTGTTGCCCACCGTCTGTCCACCATACGGGAATCGGATATTATTCTTGTTATGAAAGACGGTAATATTATAGAACAAGGTACTCATGAGGAATTACTTAAAAAGCAAGGCTTCTATGCCAATTTATATAACAGCCAATTTGCTATATAATATTGCAAAACAGGGGACGATTCGAAACCACTGAAAAAGTAGGGTTTTTTAAAGCCACTTTTACAGTTTTATACAGCCGAAAACATTTATTTCTAATTTTCAGAAGCAAAAAATAATGATTATTTTTACTTAAAGAGGATACCAGTTGGGCTATCCTCTTTAAATTTACTGCCAATGCTG
>ENA-OWOZ01001762-OWOZ01001762.1-bioreactor-metagenome-genome-assembly--contig:-NODE-1762-length-18446-cov-2.745767_pt1 | contig 18446 bp, 15 predicted proteins | sample MGYA00238140_ERZ651804 | MGnify/ENA primary metagenome ERZ651804 (study PRJEB26910, sample SAMN07631232) | bioreactor metagenome | isolation source: Switchgrass digestor | place: USA: Dartmouth... | reverse complement strand
TTTTTTAAACCGATGAAGAGGGAGTAAAACTGCCCGACCTGTCGCACAGAGAGTCGGGGGTGCTGGGATCCCGGCGGGCAGGAGCAGACAAATGGGCCTCTGAGGGCGAGGTGAACAGGGACGATACCCCAAGTAACTTTCGACGCACAGCCGGCGTTATATGGCGAAGAGTGTGTCGGCACTCTGCAGAGCGGATGCAGTATATCATGCATCAATTAAGGTGGTACCGCAGGTTAGCGCCTGTCCTTATTATTAGGGCAGGCGTTTTTATTTATCCTTTCATGCCGCAGCTGGATCCATGCGGCATAGACCGCTTGCATGACAGACCCTGTGATACCGCCGGTGCCTGCCGTATATTGCAGATCCGCCGGTCAAAAAACGACAAAAAATTTCTTATATATTTGGGGGGTTTTACAATGAAAAAGTTTCTGAAAACCATTACCACGGCATTAATCACTGTTTCACTGCTGGCAGTCATGGCTGGATGCGGCGCAGGCAGCAGCGGGAACAAGACGGTCGAGATCGGCATAGTACAGAGAATGGAGCATCCTTCACTGAATACGATCCGCGAATCATTCATTAAGCAGCTGGCTGAAAAAGGCTATAAAGACGGCGAGAACATAAGGATCGATTACAAGGATGCACAGGGCGAGCAAACTAACCTCAACACCATATGCCAGAAATTCAAATCAGACAAGAAAGATCTTATAGTGGCTATCGCCACTCCGTCGGCAATGGCTGCAGCCGGAGTCACCACCGAGATACCGGTATTGTTCTCCGCATGTACTGACCCCATCGGCTCAGGCCTGGTAGCAAGTCTTGAGAAACCCGGAGGAAACGTCACAGGAACATCCGACGCAGTTTCGGCAAGCGAAATAATGAAGCTGGCAAATCGCATCACACCGGAGATCAAGACCATCGGAGCACTCTACAACTCCAGTGAATCAAACTCCATATCTGTAATCAACGACCTGAAGGCATACGCTGCTGAAAACGGCATGGAAGTGGTCGAGGGTACCGTAACCAATACTTCCGAGGTACAGCAGACAACCCAGTCACTGGCAGCCAAGGTCGATGCCATCTTCATCCCCATAGACAATACTGTGGCATCTGCCATGCCGATAGTTACCCAGGTGGCTGAAAACGCAAAAATACCCGTATATGTCGGCGCAGATTCCATGGTTGCTGATGGCGGCCTTGCGACATACGGCATCAACTATGTCCGTCTGGGCCAGGAAACAGCCGATATGGCCGTGGAAATACTCAACGGCAAAAAACCCGGTGATATACCGGTCAGGACAATAACCGACTTTGAGATCTACGTCAACAAAAAGACTGCTGAGGCTATAGGCATAGAAATTCCGGAAGACGTTCTGAACGAAGCTGTGCAGGTGTTTGGTGAGTAACATACAGCAGTTCTCTGCACCGGCATATCCGTCGTGCATGTAATCAACATATCCGGACCGCACCAGCATTCATACATCACAGGACCGTTTCCGGGTCCTGTGGTGTATTTTGTTAAAAATTTAAGTATAACAGCAGAATCGATGTTATAATGAATGATGTAATATCTGAATCAAAAAATGAACAGGGAGTCAGCAATTATGACCGATATCATAAAAGGTGCCGCAGAGCTTGGCATAATCTATGCCATCATGGCACTTGGAGTATTTATATCGTTTCGTACTTTAAACATGCCTGACCTGACGGTGGACAGCAGCTTTACACTGGGTGCTGCCTTTTCTGCTGTGCTGTGTGTCGCCGGATACCCCGTGTCAGGCATCATAGCAGCATTCATCGCAGGCTGTGTTGCAGGGACCGCCACAGCTCTTCTTACAACCAAGCTGAAAATACAGCCGATACTGTCCGGCATACTGATGATGCTGGCACTTTACTCAATAAATCTTAAGGTTATGGGAGGCAAATCAAATATACCTCTCTCCAGGATCCTCGGCGTACCTACTGTTTTCAGCCCCTTCTTCGATACGGCACTGGAGCGGTATATAGCCCTTATCCTGTGCACTGTTCTGCTGGCGCTGGTAATACTGCTGCTTTATTATTTCCTGAAGACCAAATTCGGCCTGGTTCTCAGGGCAACCGGCGATAATGACAAAATGGTCAGGGCAGCCGGTGTGGATACGGATTTCACAACGATAGTCGGACTTGCATTATCGAACGGGCTCGTTGCACTCTCCGGAGCCATGCTGGCACAATATCAGGGGTTCACGGATATCAGCATGGGTATAGGCATGGTGGTGATCGGTCTTGCATCGGTAATTATCGGCGAAGTCATATTCGGTACAGGCTCACTGTTAAGAAGGCTCATCGCTGTAGTACTGGGTGCGGTCCTTTACAGATTCATCATCGCCGGTGCCCTTGAACTTGGCATGCCTCCTACGGATCTCAAGCTCGTATCCGCTGTAATCGTGGCAGCAGCCTTATCCATGGGGACCATCCGGGACAAGGTCATCTCCGTGAGCGGCCGGCAGGCTGCAATGAGCAAAAAGAAGGGAGGCGGCCTGTAATGCTTAAGCTCAGCAAGGCAGTTAAGATATTCAATAAAGGCAGTATCAATGAGAAGATCGCACTGAACAACATCGATCTTGAGCTGGGAGAAGGCGAGTTCGTCACGGTGATAGGCGGCAACGGCGCAGGCAAATCAACGCTGCTCAACTGCATATCCGGAGTATACACTCTGGACGGCGGATCAATATCTATAGACGGTATTGACGTTACCAGAACACCGGAATATAAACGTTCAGCATACATCGGCAGAGTATTTCAGATCCTCTTGTAGGCACGGCCTTTGACATGACCATCGAGGAAAATCTGGCGATCGCCTATGCCAGAGGCAAATCCAGAGGGCTTACGCCAGGCATCACAAAAGCAGACTCTGCATATTTCAGAGAAAAACTGGCTTCACTGGAACTGGGTCTTGAAAACAGGATGAAGGAAAAAGTCGGAAGACTCTCAGGCGGCCAGCGGCAGGCTCTGACACTGCTGATGGCAACGATAGTAAGGCCAAAGCTGCTGCTGCTGGATGAACACACCGCTGCACTGGACCCTTCCATCGCCCGCAAGGTACTGGAATTAACAGATGAAATCGTCAGGGAAAACAAGCTCTGCACACTGATGATAACTCATAACATGAAGGCCGCACTGGAACACGGCACACGGACGATCATGATGAATGAAGGCAGGATAATCATGGACATAAGCGGCCAGGAGCGTGAGAATGTCACCGTTGAATGGCTGATCGAGCAGTTTGGCAAAAGAAGCGGCACTGAGCTTGACAATGACAGGATGCTGCTGGGCTGAGCAGCAGATACGACCCTGTCTCTCACGAATGTGCAAAAGACAGGTCTGCACACCTGCTCCGTTCAGACTGCAAAGCTTATAATAGATTATCATTATAACTCAAAGAAGGTCATAATATTGGAAAACAGCAGCAAATTTAAAATTATCGACATGCATGCCCATATCTTCCCGGATAAGATTGCTGAAAAGGCAGTCGATTCCATCGGAAAATACTACGGCATCAAAATGCGTCACAGCGGAACTGTGGCCGGGTTGCTCGAAAGCGGCTGCAAAATCGGCGTCTGCAGATATGTGATACACTCCTCAGCAACAACCGTTGAGCAGGTAAAGGCCATAAACGATTATGTCTCAGGCGTTCAGGCTTCCCATCCGGAGTTCGTCGGGTTTGCAACGCTGCATCCTGCTCTGAAGGATGTGAAATACGAAGTTGACAGGATAATTGGTCTCGGGCTAAGGGGCATAAAGCTTCATCCCGAGTTTCAGCACTTCTCCATAGATGATGAGGATATGATGCCGATTTACGAGGCAGTGGAAGGCCGGCTGCCCGTACTGATGCACATGGGCGATCAAAATGTCGACTCGTCAAGCCCGGTAAGGCTTGCAAGGGTCCTTGAAAAATTTCCTGAGCTTGTGGTAATCGCGGCACATTTCGGCGGATACCGAATGTGGGATTTGTCATGTGAATACCTTGTCGGCAGGAAAAATGTATACCTGGACACTTCCAGCTCACTGGATTTCATAAGCCCTGAATTCGCTGTGCAAATGATAAGAGAACACGGTGCGGATAGAATTCTGTTCGGCTCCGACTATCCGATGTGGGATCATAAGGATGAACTGCACAAATTCCTTGCTTTGGATCTGACGGATGAAGAACGCAGAGCCATATTGTCCGAAAACGCGGAAAAACTTCTGGAAGGCGTGACATCGTAAACCCGTGATACATACAGTAAGGGTCTACAGAAGCATGATACAGTAAGGGGATGCCGCACCGGTCAGTACAGCATCCCCTCAATTATTTGCTTATCTGCAGGAAAAAGCTTTTATTCCAGGATCCCATGCAGAATCAATATTAAGACAGCCCATGCAAAGCCATCAGCTATATGACAACCTCACAGGGCATCTCGCCCCTGCCTACATGGATCTTAACCTTTTCTCCCTTCACATCGGCTTCATAATCACCGATAAAGCCGGTCACGGTAATGGTTCCTGTATCATCCGTAACCAATTCTGCAGGTTTCGTCCACCATTCATCCTTAATGAGGCGCCTCAAAGCTTCATAGGCCGGTTTGATCTTGCTGTCGGCAGTCAGCAGGCCTGACGGTGCCTTGAGCCATCCGCCGTCGGTAAAGCCCCACCAGGTTATCGATTCAACATTTGGATCGGCAAACAACGTCCTGTAATGAGTTTCAAGTTCTTCAGCCTGCCGTACCAGTCCGTCCGGAGTAGACGGCCACTCATCCACTACGTAATCGTTGAGGTCAACTATCTCAGGCGGCATTAGTTTTCCTGAAACGAGAGTGTTTTCCGTAAAGTGGAGCGGCAGTCCGAACCTTGAATACCTCTCCAGCACTCTATGGGTCTTCTCTACTCCCCAGTAGCCCTGATGCATATGAGACTGGATGCCTATGGCATCAATCGGAATCCCGGCTTCAAGGCAGCCCTCGATCAGTATCTCATATGATTCGGAGGTTTCGAAATCGTTAATGAGCAGCACCGCATCCGGGTTTGCCTTTTTAGTGGCTGCAAACATCTCACGCACGGTGCGTATGCGGCCAAGCTCCTTGCATATGCGTGTAATACCATTATCATATTTATCGAAGATCGGCATTATAACGACTTCATTGATGACATCCCATATGTCCACGATCCCGGCAAAGTCTGTGACGTCACGTCTTATCCTGTTCAGCTGTGCTGCGAGTATATCCCTGTTGTTCATCTCCAGCAGCCAGGGAGCAGTTGCAGTGTGCCAGCACAGCGGATGTCCTTTGAGTTTCACGCCGTTTTCGATGAGCCACAGTGATGCCTTCTTCATCATTGAAGTGTTTGGATTGCCTTTGACATGCTCAAACATTCCCCAGTAGAATGGCAGAGTAGTGTAATTAAACAGATCAAAAAACAGTTTGAACCTCTCTTCTGCCTCCTCCTTTTCCTTGCCCCGCAGTTTGCCGTTTGCATAAGGCAATGCACTGAATTCGGTGCAGCCGAACAAAAAACCATGGCTGACCTGCCTGACAGTCACAGTCTGGTTTTTTACCGGTGTTCCGTCTTTAGTTAAAAACGTTACCTTCCTGCTGCCTTTCCGGTGTCTGAGTTGGTCCTTCATTTCACTGCTCATAGCCGCCATACCTCCCTGACTTGATATTTTTAATCCCGGCATTTATTTCATTTAAGCAGGACTCCTTCGACCGATTTGTCCAGCTCTTTCAGGAAATCAGCGCCGTCCTCCATCGTACCCGCAACATCTGCATAATGCATGGGTACGGCAACCTTCGGCCTGATCATCCCGGCTGCCTCTGCTGCCTCCTTTGCGGTCATCGTATAAGTACCTCCCGCCGGCAGGAATGCCACATCTGCAGTAATATCCTTCATTTCCGGGATAACGTCCGTATCACCTGCAAAATAGCAGGATATGCCGTCTATATAAACGATATATCCTACCCAGCTGCTCTCTCTTGTGTGGAATTGCTTCCCGATATTGTACATCGGTACAGTACTGAATCTCAATCCTTCGAATTCGTAGCTTTCCAGCGGCCGGACGGCAAATACATTATCGAATCCGTCGCTTTTTATCTGGTTTATACAGCTCTCCGGTGCTATCAGCACTGTCCCCTGTCTGGAAACTTTCCTGATATCGTCAGGTGAGTAATGATCAAAGTGGCTGTGTGAAATGAAAATGAAATCGGCATCATTCTCACACCCTTGGATCATATACGGATCGAAGTAAATCGTCTTGCCCCGCTCTATGCGTACCGAAGCGTTTTTCATAAGTCTGACGCCTTTCAGAAGCTCCTGTGCTGCACCCGAACCTTTCATAAAAATCTCTCCTTTCAATTGATCCTGCAGGAATGCTGAACGTTCCACGCATCGCCTCTATACATACCGCCGCTTTGCAGGCGGCTCACAGTCTGCCGTTCTATCCGTCATTCAAAAGCATCTCTGTCAGTCAGCATATAGTATTGCAATATGCTGTAAGTATCTATCAAGCCCTTAGTTTTTTCTGAAGGCATGTCGGTAAAATTGCCGTTTTCCTTAAAGAATCGGGTGGTTATCACAGGCAGCTCATTTTCCAGTTCTCCAAGATAGTTGAAATAACTGCCGGCGTCAATGCCTGCCGCTTTAAGGAGTTCAACTCCGAGATAATTGGCGCTTATCTGAGGAGCCGAGCCTCTTCTTACCGTTATTCCGTTTTTCTGCAGCAATTTCTCGGCCTCATCATTTACAAGGATAAAATAAGGTGTTTCATACTTGTTGAGAAATTCCTGCAGAGACCCATCTGCTCCGATGTCAAAGCCCAGCGCCTTATATCCCGCATCGCCCTCACCCAGATACGGCAGATGGTCTGCGAAATATATGAATACGATCGGCTCGTCCGATCCCATCACCTGATCGGCAAGCCAGCCAAGAGCTTTGTCACACCGCATGAGTCCGTTCATGTAGTTATTCAGGACATTGTACGTTTCCTCATCGATTTTGCCGGTTTTTTTCAATATCTGCGGATAGCCCAGGTCTCTTTTCGAGTATGGCCCGTGATTCTCAATATTGACCACGAACTGGAAAAATGGTCTGTCAGGCTCACTGGCTATTTGATCTCTGAATTTATCCATTAAGAATTCCGCAGTATCCATATCCGAAATATACCCATGATATATATCGACATTGTCCAGATCCATATCATTTTTAAAATATATATTGTCAAAGCCGAAGAAGCTGTAAACATTCACCCTGTTATAGAACCACGAGTCCCCGGGATGGAATGCCATGGTGGCATATCCGAGCTTCTTAAGGGCCCTTGCCAGCGAAAATGTGTCATGGCGGATGTAATTCGAATATGGGCTTGACAATTCAGGCATTATCGGCATCGAATGGCCTGTAAGGAATGCGAATTCAGTATTTGCCGTACCGCCTCCGAACACATTGGTTACTATCCTGCCGGAGTATGCCATTTCTTTTATCCGGTTGAAGTTGGTCAGAGGGTCATACCCTTCATTGAATTCGACACCTTCGATCCTGTCCATGTCATAGAACGCTTCCCCCATGATGGCGATTATATGCGGCATTTTTCCGCTGTTGACAGGCCACGACGGCTCATCATAGGCGGATAATATCTCCTCTGCCTTTGCTTTGTCATAGTTGTCCGGCTTTATGGACTTGTATGCACCCAAACGCACCATGAAGGAGTACATGAAACCACGGGATTTATAAACATTGACCCGGGAGTAAATGGAGCCGGTCACATTAAAGGTTTCATAAAGCCCTGTATTTTTGTACACCCCTGTATATGCCAGTGCAAACAAAGCGGCAGCTATGACGGACCCAGCGATCCTCACAGGCCATTTTAGTTTTTCGGACCTGACGAATATAAACAGAAGCACACTCAGTACTATCCAGTACAGCAGGCTCACTACCGTCGCTTTGTCGAATGGCAGCTCATCTATGCGCACTACAGCCGCGGCTTCCGTTCCAAGCACTATGTCTGCAGGAGTGAACGGCTCTTCCCTGAGCTCCATCATGAAACGGTTTATTATATGCATTATTATATATAAGCCCCCGCCGACGCCAAAAGCGACCCAGTGCCGTGAACTGATATGATAAAGCAGGAGCATGAGGATCGTCAAAGGCAGCATATTCAGCAGGAACAGGAGCGGAGCATTAATGTATCTCCTCACGTTGCCTATATCGACAACGTCTGACAGCAGCACGCCGATAACGGATGTAACTAACGACAGCAGTATGACCACAAGTATATTAACTAAATAGCTTTTTATATTGATGCGTATCTTTTTTGCCACAGCAGTCAACCTCCTGAAGACCTGTTACCCTGCTATTTTTATCAGCAATCAGGCACCGTATTCTTTTCCTAATGGACGAAAATCAGGCTAAGGTCTTCCAATTATGGATTATATCACTGCCTGTACAAAAATAAAATCCCGTTTGCAAATCATGGATGACAGACATATGCCAAAATACCGGAAAAGCGGTTGATCCGAAATCATCTTGACGCACTGTAATTCAAAAATATAACATATAAATATCAGATGTACAGGAGGTCTCCGGAATGATACTTATCCCTTATCCTCAAAAACTCATTGAATCCCAGGGCAAATTCCATATTACGGGCGGAACCGAGATCCTTCTCGATGTTTCCTGCGATTACACGGATTTTGAAGCTGCCAGAGTGCTGCAGCAGGAGATAAGGTCAAATACGGGACTGAATCCGGCAATAAGGAAAGGCAAGTATGCTGATACTGCTGGTGCTTCGGCTGCAGGCCCGGGTCTGATCATACTTGGAAAGTCAGACGTTCAGGATGCACATTCAGCCGCCTCCAAAGCAAGTTCCCAAACTATTCACGTTACCGCCGGCAGTAATGCATCAGACAGTAAGGCTCTGCAATCATACAGACTGAATGTCGGTGACACCGCGATAAAAATAGAAGGCGGCGGTACGAGCGGCCTGTATTACGGGATCCAGACCCTCAGGCAGCTTGTGAGGAGCTTTGCATCCGACATTCCCTGCATGGAAATAGAAGATTATCCGGCTCTGGAAGCCAGAGGCTTCTATCATGATACCACCCGGGGCAGGGTGCCCAGGCTCGAGACCCTGAAGGAGCTGGCAGACAGATTGTCATTTTACAAAATCAATCAGCTGCAGCTTTACATAGAGCATTCCTTTGCATTCCGTAAACACAGCGAGATCTGGACGGACTCGGACCCTCTGACGGCAGAGGAGATACTGGAGCTGGATGAGTACTGCAGGAAAAGGTGCATTGAACTGGTGCCGTCCCTTTCGACCTTCGGCCACCTGTACCATGCTCTGATATCAAAATCCTTCAGGCACCTTAACGAATATGAGCAGATACCTGAAAAGCCATTCATGTGGACTGACAGAATGGCCCATTACACTCTTGATGCCAGCAACCCTGAAAGTCTGGAATTCGTAAAGGAAATGATTGATGAATACATTCCGCTGTTCAGCTCTGACAAGTTCAACATATGCTGCGACGAGACCTTTGACCTGGGCATGGGAAAAAACAGCTCTCTGGCAGCTGACATAGGCAAAGGCAAGCTTTACCTGTATTTCGTGAGAGGCCTGGCAGAGCACCTGAAAAGCCACAGGAAAAAGGTGATGATGTGGGGCGACATGCTTCTGCAGTATCCCGAAATCATAAGTGAAATACCCAAAAACGTCACGATACTCAACTGGAACTACAGTGCAGATGCATCTGAGGACGGCTTCAGGCAAATATCCGAATCCGGATTGAATCAGTATGTATGTCCAGGCGTACATGGCTGGAACAAACTGCTGAACGATCTTGATACGGCAGACCGGAATATCGGAACGCTGGCAGGATACGCAGAAAAATACAGTGCCGGCGGCATGCTGATAACAGACTGGGGCGACTTCGGCCACATTAACCTGCTGGCCGGCTCCATCCCCGGCGTAATTTACGGAGCCGGGCTCTCCTGGAACACCGGACGGCAGCCGTCAGATGATGAGATTTCAAAAATCGAATATTCAGACAGCTCCGGTAAGCTCATCAGTCTGGTGCGTCTGCTTTCACAGCAGCCTGTAATGGACTGGTATGATGTGGTCCTTTGGTATTATGCCTTCAGGGGATATGACACATCACCTTATGAAAGCATGGATCAATTAAGGGAAAAGCTGCTCGGATACGACGATGCATCGGCAGGACGCGCTTATGAGATGATCATTCAGATCACCGGTGAGATATCGGCTTTGATGCCTCAAATAAATGAAAACAGAAAAGAGGATATCATGGAGCTCGTGTGTGCAGCGGAAGGACTTGCACTCTTCCAGGCACTTCTGCTTGCAATCAAAAAGAAATTCCTGGGCCAGACCGCAGTCAGCCTGATATTCGGATACAATGAACTGGCAGCGAAGCTTGAATACTGGTTTTCACGCTACAAAGCCGTCTGGCGTGCGAGAAATAAGGAAAGCGAGCTTTTCAGGATAAAGGAAGTCATATTGGGCATCTGCAGCATGCTGAGAAGCAAGTAACACGGGCGCTGCGGCATGCTGATAAGCAAGCGACACATGGGTGCCTTCAGCCTGCCGAGAGGCGGTCACTGTCTCAGGAACATTTCCTCCATCTTTACATTGGGATTGACATATCTGCCCTTTTTAACAGTGCCCTTTCCATGCTGTATGGCTCTGACCGGACAATAGTGCAGACAGGCAAGGCATTTGGCACAGCTGCTTCCCCACTCCGGTTTCCCTTTGACCGTGATATTGCCAAGACTGCATATTTTTTCACATATCCTGCAGCCGGTGCACTTTTCATTGGCAAAAAAGTCGCCGGTGCCGGTCCCGTATTTGTTGAACATCGTCCCTATCAGTTTTGTCTTGAGTCCCGGAAATGCCCCCTTCCGGACTTCGAAAATCCCGGACTTTCTGCCCGAGACTGCCTCCGTAATTCTGTCTATCGTCTTTTCAGCAGCTTCAAGCTTATTCTTCTCGGTCTCCTTTGAATCGACATCAAACAGTACGACGTAATTATTGGGCATGATGACTGAGAAGCAGCAGTCCAGCTGAAGGCCGGAATTCCTCAGATGCTTTGCAAGAACATCGATGGCGTTGCCTGCATCATCGCCGCAGACAGCTGCAGCAAATATATATTTCTTTCCGCTTCCTGAGAACCTGAGCCTGTCAATGAAATCAGTGACGATTTTCGGAGGCATCCACGCATAAACCGGAAAAACAAAGCCGACCGCCTCGCCTGCATTTATTTCATATCTGTATTCATTCTGCCTCCGGTCCATTTCCCTGGCTATCGGAACCAGCCTGTCACCAAGCCTTTCCGCCAATTTTCCGGCAATATAGTATGAATTGCCTGTACCGGAAAAATAAAAAACCATATACCCACCCCAAATACCAAACACTAATATATTCTAATATAACACAGTCCGCATGTAATTTGACAATAGCCTGACAAGCCTATATAATTTATGTAAATCTGCATGGATAAATATGTAATGCTTCTTGATTTCATGAGTACTTCACTGGGAGGTAGTCAAATGGGTCAGTCGGATCATGGTCCGGTAATGGCACTTCGACATTTTTCCATTTCAAAGCCCATTACATGTACTTTGATCAGCGGAGATCTTGATAAATTTTTCACTGTCAGGATCAAGGGACCATTAGGCGTTTATTTTGACATCTCCAAGGGTGATCCGATAATTTTCGCAAGTCTTGAAAACGACACGTGTAATATATACGGCGGCTTCGTACTTTCAAAAATCGAAAATGATATAACGATTTCTCCGGATATGACCTCATTCATGGTGGAAAGAAGAAAAAGCCCGCGATTTCCAGTATCACTGGTCGGATCTGTCAGGCATGGAAATCATGAAGAAAGCATTACAGCATGGATCAAGGATATCAGCTACGAAGGCATGCGTATAGCTGCCGAAACCGAATTCAGTATCGATGACAAAATAGAGCTGAGCATCAGCGTCTATGACAAAGTGCTTTATGTCGACGGCAGGATCGTCAGAAAAGCTTCTCTGTTCGGCAGAAACGAATATGGCATTATGATGTCCTTCAGTGACGGCGTATCTGCTTCCTCCATGAAAGAAAGCATCGATTATCTGGTGGCCGAGGATAAAAAACTAATGGAGAACCATCTGCTAAGTCTTTGATTTAACTCTTCCGCAAACCACAGTATATACACAGTCAGGAGACTGAATCCTCACGCCTGCCTGAACAACGATTTTACTCCACAATATCGATGCTTAACATTCCCGATTTCATGGCAAGTCTTCTCAGCGTGCTGTTATACATCGCCGGTGATTTGAGATTTTTCAAGGTTATATTCCTCATGAGAGGCTGCAGGTTTTTAAGATATCTTTTTTCGTATCCGTCAATCCCGGACTCCAGTGCACGTGCCAGAGCCAGAGAGCTCCTGAACGCATAGCTCATACCTTCAGCCGAACTTGGGCTGATAAAGCCTGCGGCTTCGCCCACAAGAGCGATCCTTCCGCCTGCGGCGCATATCTGGCGGTTGCTTAATGGTCTGTAAAGGTATGACGCATTTCGCTTTATTGGCTCATCAAAGTTATAGCCGTAATTTTTCAGCTTATTTTTGAGAACGGCGAATTTCTGCAGCGCATCTCTGCCAGGCAGAAGAGCCGAGCCGAATATGATCTGATCTTCCTTCGGTATCGTCCATGAATAGAAGTCTGTTATGTCATCGTCAAAAATCGCGCCGTAATAATTCCCTGTGCCGTTGGCCCTGAACCATTCCTGTATAGCAATATAAAGCTTCGGTGCCGGCATCATGCCGAAGCATCTCCGCCTTATTCCCGAATCTGCACCGTCTGCGCCGACCAGAAGCTTCCCCTTTTCTTCATACTCCCTGCCTTCATGCTGAAATCTGACGGTAATATATTCATCCTTTACATCAAATGATTTGCAGATGCAGCCGCTCATCACTGTTACTGACGGCGGGACGATCGACCCGAGCCATTTGTCGAATTCATTTCTTTCGATATTGATATAATGCCTTTGATAATATCGCTCGATACCGTTTCTGAGATCTATGGTACGTACCGCAAACAGCTGGGGACTCATCAGCACAGACTTAGGTATGCCAAGACCAAAGCTGGCCATCATACGCTGAGCATCAGGATCGAGGAGCCCGCCGCAGCATTTCCTCGCTGAAAAGGGCATATCATCTGAAAAGGACCTTTTCTCCAGCATCAGGATCCTGTATCTGTTTCCGGCCAGTCTGGCCAATGTGGCACCTGCGGGCCCTCCACCCACTATGATAATATCGTACATACTGCACCTCACTATACATTTTTACCGCAGCATACCGGTCTGCAAATATCGTTCTATACAGCTGCAAATACTTCACCCAGCCCGCGCTGAATCACAAGATCTGCATATCTGTCGTAAGGCGTTGGCGATTTGTTTATCAGAACGAGCTTATCGCCGTTATAATACCTGACCAGCCCGGCGGCAGGATAAACCGACAGCGAGGTTCCCCCGACTATCAACATATCGGCTTCGCTTATGTACCTGACTGCTTCATTGAGCACATCCTGGTCGAGCCCTTCTTCATACAGGACAACATCAGGCCTTATGGTCCCCCCGCATTCACACAGCGGTATGCCGCTGCTGCCTGTCACTGCTTCTATGCCATATGATCTGCCGCATCTCAGGCAGTAGTTCCGGTGGACCGACCCGTGCAATTCCAGCACCTTTTTGCTGCCTGCCAGTTGATGCAGACCATCAATGTTCTGTGTCACAACGGCCCTGAGCCTGCCTTCCGACTCCATCTGAGCGAGTTTTAAATGCGTTATGTTCGGCCTGGCATCAAGAAAAATCATCTTGTCCCGATAAAACTTATAAAACTCCGCAGTATTCCGTACAAAAAATGAATGGCTGAGAATGGTCTCCGGAGGATAATCATATTTCTGACTGTACAGTCCGTCAACACTTCTGAAATCCGGTATCCCGCTTTCCGTAGAGACACCGGCGCCTCCGAAAAAGACAATTCGGGTGCAATTTCCAGCCCATTGCTTTAATTTCTCCAAATCAGGCATCATTTCATCTCCCTATGTATCGGAAAGCCTTTGTCCTCAGCTGCAAAACAGACCATATATTATTATACTACAAAAGAAAACATTAGTAATTATTATTGCCTGCCCGTCAAGGCGTCCTGCCGGTGAGCGGCCACGACCATGCGGTACACATAAAATTGTATTGAATGTAATGTAAATGTATTATATGATTTAATTGTATTGAAAGTAATTTTTTTGATATAATTTAGTTGTTTGTTTATTATTGCTTTTTTACAAGTTCGAACAGAAGGCTCCAATGAAAAGACTTAGTCTGAAAACTAAAATGGTCCTTCTGGTACTTGGTGCATTAGTGTCTTTGTCCTCAGTTGGTATGATCCACCTTGTCAATGACCTCCGCAGCTGCATCTCAGAAGAGAAAGCAGCCAGCGAAGCATTTGCCAGATCCACAGCTGCCTTATTCGACAATTATATAGAAGATTTGTGGCTGTGGGAGTCTGTCCTTGGAAATTATTTTGCAGCATCCGACATGGATGCGGATGAAATACAGCGGTACATAACAGAGACAGGCACAACACCGGACGATCTGACATCACTGTTATGGATAAGCCCCGACGGCACTGTGCTTGCCAGTCAGGATCCTGACCTGACCGGGGTCTCGGTATCAGAAAACGGGTTCTTTTCAAATACTTTGCGTGGAGACGGAAAAGTAGTCACAGATATAGTCCCGTGGATTAAGGATTCGACCCCCGTCATTATTGTCGCACGGAGAATAGAGAACAGTGACGGTCTGTACGGCATACTGGCCGGGCAGATCGATCCTAGAAATTTCTCCGAAAAACTGATGGGTATATTCGGTATGTCTGAGCGGGAATTCAGCATTATCGATAAAAAAGGAAATACTTTTTACAAAAATGAAGTGGCTGAGAGCCCAGCCTATTTATTGGCAGTCAGTGTGCCTTACCTCATGGAACCCGAAAGTACAGGCACCGTTGAAATCGAGGACGGCCAGATTCCTGCAGGTCATTCAGCATTCAGCGTCGTACACCCTGCCCTCATAACAGGCTGGCGGCTGGTCGTATCATTCAACTCCGGCGAGATAGCAAATAAATACAGAATTCTTCTTTATTATGGAATCATGGTGCTGTTCGTTTCCGTCATCACAGTCATACCGGCACTGAAGCTTGGAAAAAGGGCCACCGAGCCGCTAAATGCCATTAGAAATACGGTGACTGCAGTAAGAAACGGCAATTTTGCTGCCAGGACGAATGTATACGGAAACAGTGAGATGGCATCGCTGGCACAGGATATCGATAAAATGATCGACAGCATCACTGAAAACGACAGAATGAAGTCCCGGTTTTTCACCGATCTTTCCCACGAATTAAAAACTCCTCTCAATGTAATATTTGCATCAGCCCAGCTCATCGAATCTTTCAGACCCTCACAGCAAATGTGTGAAAATCATCAAAAAATGCTCAAACAGGTACGGACGATAAAGCAGAACTGTTACAGGCTCATCAGGATAATCGGCAACCTTATGGATGTAACTAAGTTCGAAAACGGATATCTTCCCCTAAATATGGGCAACCACAACATAATCCGCATTATAGAGGATATTACCATGTCTGTGGTAAATTACGCCGAGAATAAAGACATTAAGATAATTTTCGATACTGATGATGAAGTAAGATACATGGCCTGTGACCCTGACATGATCGAACGGATAATGCTGAATCTGTTGTCGAACGCTCTGAAATTCACGGACAAAGGCGGGGTAATCTCTGTCAGCGTGTCAAATAAAGTCGACAGGGTAATAATCCAGGTAAGCGATACAGGCATAGGCATACCCCCCGATAAGATTCTCTATATTTTCGATCGTTTCAAGCAGGTCGAATCAACACTTGAAAAAAACCGTTACGGCACAGGTATAGGACTGTCACTGGTAAAATCACTCGTAGAGGCCCATAACGGCTCCATTTTCGCATCCAGTGAGCCCTGTAAGGGATCTGTCTTTACCATACATTTGCCTGTCAGACTAATGTCGGGTTCACAGCCATCCGCAGAAAACGAGAAAGTATCCGGCGAAAACCGCAAGAGCCTTGTTGAACGTATAAACATCGAATTCTCAGATATATACGATATTAATTAATTTGAGGTCAGAATTTGAATATTAAGAATCAAGGTACTTGTTATGGCAACTAATAATTTAAGCCCCCGGATAAAATCCGGGGGCTTGTTGTCTGCAAACAGTCTTCACAGGCAGCCTTCAGAGTCTTCAGCAGCATCCATTACATTATACTACTGTAACCGGACTGTGGCTGTTTTGAGCAAATCAGGCACTCCTACCTTAGCTTAACGGATCCCTTTACCTTAAACGTATCAAGGTCATTGACCTGCAGTTTGCTTTGTGAAACCGTATACAAATTGTCCTCAATATATACGCCTCTGTAGATAAGGTCCTCTTCAACAACGTCATTCATAGACGTATTATCCGGAACATGCGTCACGCGTCCCCTGAAGGAAAAATCATCATTGGTAATGTTGTACAGATAAAAACCTGCAAAATAATCTGAATCCGTATTATAGTAAATGATCGGAAATCCCATGATGCCCTTTTTGAGGGATATCATCAGTGCCTTGTGGTCGTATTCCAGCTGTGACTGTGCCCTTTTGCCGATAACCTCCTTTTTGACTTCCACAGGTTTCGTTACATCGGAAACATCAAAAAGTGATATCTTAAAGCCTCCGGTACCTGACCAGCTGTTATCATCCGTTTCGTATCCAAAGCCCAGCACATGATCATTATCCAGTATATGCAGATACGTGCTGAACCCGGGTATCTTCAGATTACCAAGCACATTCATCTTTCGGGGATCAGAAGCATCTATCACGAAAAACGGATCTGTCTGCCTGAATGTCACCATATAGATGCGTTCACCTGCAAAACGGGTGCTGTAGATTCTCTCACCCTTTGCGATACCCTCCAGGCGGCCTGTTATATTCATTTTACTGTCAAGAGCATACACATTGTTCTCCGAGTCTGATGCCGACCGGCCGGTCGTGGTAGCTATCCGCAAAAATCCGTTATACTCATCAAGCGAAAACTGATTCAGTAACTGTCCAGGAACCTTCCCATTCATATCATATCTGATCTTTCCGTCTTTCACCTCAAATCTGTAGACTGTCGTGAACAAATCATAGGAAGGACGATTATACAGCTTGCTTTTGAGAACATTGTATTCGTATGCCGCCAGTGTCGTATACAAGTAATTCTCAGAGGCATACATTATGCCGCTGCTGCCCAGATATACGTTAATGTCTTCATTTCCGCTGCTCAGGTCTAATCCGACTGTCAACATATAGCTTGGGCGGACCATATCCCTGAAATATGATATTTCACCGGGATCTACGAGAGATATCCGGCCCGTTTTACCATCCTTGATTTTAGGAGCAATATTCAGCTCAACAGCCGCCCTGGCAGCATCGAAAAGTTCGCCGATAGTCCTGTATCCTGTTTCCCGGAGGATACGCTCTTCATCCTCCTCATATTCAGCAAGCATCTCAAGAAATGCCTCTTTATCATTCCTGCATATCATTTCTATGACTTCATCGTCCATATTATATGCGGAGAACAACTGAATCCTGGCATTAGTAACCAAATACAGATCGTCATCGATCATTCTCGAAGAAACATAATTCCCTTCATACTCCTTATCGCTGAAAAGCACAGGCACTGTTTTGTCTGATATATCAAATACCTTTACATTTGTGCTGTGTACATTAATACCTCCAAACAGCATATTGTAAAGCTTCTTTTCTTTTTCTCCCTCCTTTTCCTTCCTTCTTCCTTCTCTTTCCTTCTTTCTTTTCTTCTTCTTTCTTTTATTAAGGGGGGAAGAGAGAACATAAGCTTTTAAAAGCATTTTTTTCGGCTGTATATGATAAACATCCATCCGTCACGCTTGCATATATCGCAAGGATGCCGATTTACGTCTGTGTAATCTCTTTCTAAGTCATAGCCTGCCAACTGATACGTTGTCGCGCACCGACCGCACAGACAACGCTGTTCAGGCTCTTTTATTCTCTTTTTGGTTTTCCTGCTCAGTCTCTCCCCGCACGGGGAGAGTGGATTGAAATATCCGCTGTTCTCCTTGTCCCACCTAAAGCATAACGTCTCTCCCCGCACGGGGAGAGTGGATTGAAATATACAAAACCATAGCACGCCACGATATTTAAAATTGTCTCTCCCCGCACGGGGAGAGTGGATTGAAATCCGCGCGTCGAATGCGGCATACCGCTAAAATTATGTCTCTCCCCGCACGGGGAGAGTGGATTGAAATCGGCGTGTCTTTATATCACCCAAA
>ENA-OWOZ01001760-OWOZ01001760.1-bioreactor-metagenome-genome-assembly--contig:-NODE-1760-length-18486-cov-17.100223_pt1 | contig 18486 bp, 20 predicted proteins | sample MGYA00238140_ERZ651804 | MGnify/ENA primary metagenome ERZ651804 (study PRJEB26910, sample SAMN07631232) | bioreactor metagenome | isolation source: Switchgrass digestor | place: USA: Dartmouth... | reverse complement strand
GCAACCTCCGCTATTTTGATACCAATAGAGGCCATGAGATCCCGGGAAAGATTACAGAGGAGACCGAGAAGGGATTTGCTTTCATATCTGAAGGATACATGCCGGGGGAATGGCAGTTCAAGGTATTAACAATCGAAGAGTTCAAGCGCAAGTATTATAAGCTGGTCGAAGGCGGCCAGGCGCTGGCGGCCAAGCTAAACACCACAGAGGACCTCCACCAATGGTACCGGAGGGAATTCATAGTTTAAACCGTAACCAGGCATAAATCGTGGTAGCAAAATGGCAGCAAGAAATTTTTAAAACTATAAAAATGCCAATAATTTTGATAATATGAATAATAGAAATAGCAGAAAACAATAGGAATAAAGACGAATAAAACTTTAACAATTGAGTGGGAATAGACGTTAAAATGCCTCTGAACCCAGTAAAATAAAGGGTTTCAGAGGCTTAATTTTTATCCGTGGTAGCAATTTGGAAGCATTATTCTGAAATACCCGGATTTTCGCCTGTTTTTTGGAAAATTTTAGGGGTAAATAGTTCGTTCAGTTTACTGGAAACTTCCCCGTGCTTATTGGGGTATAAATGGGCGTATATTTCCAGAGTGGTCTCCACATTCTCATGGCCAAGACGCTCTGATATAAGCAGCGGGGAAAAACCCAGTTCAATCAATAACGATGCGTGGGAATGGCGGATGTCATGAACACGTATCTTTTTTACCCCTGATTTCTTGCACCCGCGGTCCATTTCGCTTTGAAGGTAGTGCTTTGTATATTCAAAAAGGCGGTCCGAAGGCTCGTAGTCCACCAGGCGGCCGGCGTAATCCTTCAGGATATCCAGGAGAAAATCCGGCACAGTTATTACCCGGCGGCTCTTTGGAGTTTTTGGAGGAGAGATCACATCTTCTCCGCTGATCCTGGCGTAGCTCTTTGTTATGCTTATCGTTTTAGCTTCGAAATTTATATCATTCAGAGTAAGGGCCAGGAGCTCTCCGGAGCGCATACCGGTCCAGAATAAGGTGTTAAAAATAGCATATGACGCAGGCTTATCTGAAACAGCTTCAATAAAAAGCTGGAATTCATCTTTTGTCCAGAACTGCATAGCCTCGGCGTTCTTTTTACCGATGGATCCTGCGACAGCTGCAGGGTTGGTACTCAGTCCGTAATAGCGCTTGGCAAAATTGAAAATGGCCGAAAGCTGGTTATTTATCGTTTTTAGGTATGTTTGAGAATACTCGGCATCATCATCCAGGAGCTCATTCTGCCATTTACGTACCGTAGCTGCTGTTATAGCATTGACAGGTAAATCTTTAAAAGTTGGAAGTATTTTAGACTCAATGAGGTACTTCTTACCTTCGTACGTCGTGGAGCGGAGCCGCGACTTACAATCTTCCATGTATAGCTCCACCATAGAGCCGAAGCTCATGTCACAGCTGCCGCTTTGCTTTTTTAGAAAGTCTCGCTCGTACTGGACAGCTTCAGATTTTTTCTGAAAGCCTCGCTTTTTGTGCTGACGCACGACACCGGCCCAGTCTTTGTAGCGGAACCAGACATACCACGTTTTTCTCTCTTCATCTTTGTAAACCGGCAACAAATCCCCTCCCTTCGTAAAAAGTTAGTATCTAAACATTTTCAAGCCGATTGAGATGAGGTCCCTTCAAATACTGCTCTATTTCTCAAAACATAGTCTCTCATCCACCAATCGAATGCGACCAGGAAGACACCAATCACACCTCCCAGGACAAGGTTTACGATTGCGAAAGCAATTAACCAATTGCGCCGGCTGTCATACCAGGGCACGATCGCAGGATTGCCGGCGTATATGCTCTTTACAGATCGCAGCCTCATAATCGCATTGATGATATTCCATACACCGGCAGCTGCAGTCCACACAAGGACCAGCTGTACTGCCCCGATTATCAACCAAAGGATACCTGATATTGTTTCGTACTTTCTTATGCGGTTGGCTATTCGTTCCTCTGCAGATGGAGCTGTAGCTGCTTTGAACTGTTTGTGGGAAATTCCCGGAGGCTTTATTCGGATCCGAGCACCGCAAGCAGGGCATTCGACAGTAAACCCAGAATCCGCTGTGGGCTCTTCTGTAACAAATCGATTGCCGCAGGCGCAATTTACATTTATAGAAGCCATAACTTCTCCTCCTTTCTTAAAATCCCAGCCTTTATTGATGGCTGGGTCTTTTTAATTTATAGTAACGAAATGTTGTAGACTACATATATCATTAAATTTCATGGTCAATCCTAAGAATTTCTGCGACAATTCTTGAATCAAGCTTTGAATTATTGTTTCTTAAGAGAAATGCTCTTATCGCTTCATCGCGGTCTGAATAATCTCTATAGCTTAAAAGTATATCCAAAATATGATCAAAGAGTTCTATATCCTTGTTGAGTTTTTCGTATATACAGAAAAACAACTCTCCGCAGCCTTCATCATCATATCGGCCCATTTTCTCTTTGTAAAAATACTGTACCTTTTCCAAACATGCTTTTAATTTGCGATAAATTTTAATTGAAAATTCTGAAGCTTCATTTGAACTGTCTGAGTCAGAAATCAGAGCTTTCTCCTCTGAAGAATTCTTAAAATGGGTTCGGCCGAGTAAGTAATCAGTTGAAACATTAAAGAATTCGGATAGTTTTATGAGAATATCAAAAGAAGGTTCTCTCAAACCATTTTCATAATTAGAAATGACTTGTTTACTAAGTCCAAGAACCTCTGCAATATCTTCTTGTCTATATTTTTTTTCATTTCTTAAGCTTCTTAATATATTAGAAAAATCGCTCATTTTAGGATACTCCTTTAAAGCTTTTTGACAGCTTAATAATAGCACACAAATAAACACAAGTCAACAGAATGTTATATTAATATATTGACAATCAACAGATAGAATACTATAATTGAGTAAACAGAAAGTGATATTTATCAAAAGGAGGTAATCAATATGTTGATTATTACTGCTCGGCCTAATGCCCTACAGTCTGCCAGGCTTCGTAAAGGATATAGCTTAAGGGAAATGGCCAAAATTTCAGGAATAAACTTTTCTACAATTTCCAAAACAGAAAAAGGAGTTCAAAAACGGGTTACCCCAAGGGTAGCCAGACAAATATGTGAAGCGTTGGAAGCCTCATTTGACGATCTTTTCATTTTAACGCCTGCAGATGAGCAAATGGGGGTGTAATAAATGGGGCGTCCACGGAAACAAACAGCGGACTGGTTTCCGCATTATGTTGCGGATAGCCGGACAAAATTCATCCTTGAAGATAAGTGGGGAAATAACGGCTATGCGTTCTGGTTCAAGTTACTTGAGCTGCTTTGCAAAAGTGACGGACATAATTATAGCTGTGCAGATAAAATGAACATGAAGTATCTTGTTGCAGTCACGAAAGTTAATGAAGAGACAGCGATGGAAATACTTAATACTCTTGCTGATCTTGGTAAGATTGATGGACCACTTTGGGAACAGCATCGAATTATTTGGTGCCAATCTCTCGTTGATAATCTTTCAACGATGTACTCCAAAAGAACAGTTTCTGTACCTGAAAAACCAATATTTAATGAGTTTTCGAACCGAAAACTATCTAATAATGAAGTTTCCGACAGCGGAAATCCATACAATACAGTACACAATAATACAATACAGGATAATAGAGAACATAACACAAATAAATGTGACTGTGAACCTAATCAATGCGAAACAGAGCCAGGCGAGAGCCTAACGGTTGAAGAGATAAAAATAGCCGGAACGGCAGCAGGAAAAGAAACCTGTGAACAGCCCTCCAAGACCCTGGTTGAAAAAAGGTTCGACGAGTTCTGGGGAGCTTATCCAAAGAAAGTAGGCAAGAAGGCAGCATTGGCAGCCTGGAATAAGATTAAGCCTGATACAGAGCTTCACAACAAAATTCTAACGGCCATCGGCAAAGCTAAATTAACGGAGCAATGGCAGAGGGAAAACGGCAGATTTATACCAAACCCAACAACCTGGCTGAACCAGGGACGATGGGATGATGAATATGGGGAGGTGATGGCAGATGGAATCAATAGTCGAAATAATGAAGAAGTGGCCAGAATTGATGAACATAAAGGAACCCCAAGCCTTAAAAGGTTCAAGATGGCAACAACATCAGAATAGAGCAATAACGGATGAAGAGTCAGAAGTAATAATGAGTAATAGTGAAGCGGCAAAAAAGCTTCGGTGGAACGCACCTCCTGATGAAAAGTGCCCTTATTGTTCAGCGGACATTATCTTCAAAGGAATAAAGGATAAATCGTCATGGGTTTATGAATGGATCCCAGAGCCGTGTAGCTGCCCTGAAGCCCAGCAAGAATATAAACATAAACAAGAGCGGGAAGCTGCTGCAAGGGCAATATTGAACTTCAAAGAATCCGGAATGAGTAGAAGGCATGTTCTTAATACATTTGAAAGCTTTCGTGAGACGCCAAATAATAGAGAGGCTAAACAAATAGCACAGAAATATGTTGAGGACTTTCATGAATTGCTCCCAAAAGATGCTTCAGATCCAGGACGCAATGGACTCTTTATCACAGGAGGTGTAGGAGTTGGGAAGACGCATCTTGTTTCAGCCATAGCAAATGCTTTGCTTGCAAAGGGATACAGAGTGATATGCATGACCATGATTGACTTACTGGACCGGATAAAGAAGGCATACGACTGCGGAGAAATTTCAGAGGGAGAAGTGTTAGAACTTTATGAGACAGTGGACCTTTTAATTATCGACGACCTCGGGAAAGAACGAGTTACAGAGTGGGGAAGCTCAAAAATATATACGATCATCAACGGCCGATATGAAAGATTAATGCCAACAATTGTTACGACAAACTACGGAGATGATGAGCTCGTGAGTAAATTAACTCCGCCTAATGGAGATAGAATTACTGCAGAAGCGACGATTGATAGACTTTGCGAGATGTGCAAAGGAATTGTTATGTCAGGCGATAGCTGGAGATCGAATAAATAAAAGTGAGTTTAGCTGCAAGTGGAGGGAGGGCCATGATTACTGGTATACAAAAATAAAAACGAGAGCATTATAAGCAGCTCCCGCTCCGTTTAGCCAAATATTAACATGTTTTTTAATATTCTATCACGGAGAGGGGGATTTTTCAAGTGACAAACGAGGAGTTGGCAACCATGGCCGCCCAGGGAGATATAGAAAGCCTGAATAAATTATATTTGGCGGTAAGACCTCTACTATACAAGCTAATACAACACTATTTCCCCCTATGCAAAAAAAGTTTAGTGGAACCAGATGATTTGCTGCAGTGCGGCTATTTTGTTGTTTTAGAAGCGGTGAAATATTTTACACCTGAAAAAGGCTTAAAATTTACCTCATATTTGGGATATTGCGTGCAAAATGTTTGTCTTGAGGAGTTAGGGTTCAGAAAAAAACAGGTAGAAACTATTTCCCTTGAGACACCATTGTCAGATGATGAATCGTTTACTTTGGGAGATACGATAGAGGATCCTACTGCAGATGCATACAGCTATTGTGAGCTAAATGATATGCAAATAATAGTCAGACAAGAAATAGAAAGGCTTCCTTCCCGGGAGCAGTGTGTGATATATGGCATTTTCTATTATGAAAAGACAATAGAGACACTTGCCCAGGAGTTAGGATGGGAACGCGGATCAGTTATTTCAGCGAGAGATGCTGCTTTTAACCAATTACGGCGCTCAAAGGCTATAAGAGAATTACGAAAGGCCTATAACTGGAACAATAAACAGCCAAGCTACCTTGATCCGGAAAAATTAATAGTTCTATTGGGGGATAGCGGGCTTGAACCTATATAAGAAAAAGGAGGGGGATCATGGAGGTTAATGTCCAAGAATTCATTGAGCTTGAAGATTGTTCAATACTGGCTATAAAGAATCGTTATAAAGCTGTCAGGCGCGCTTTGAATCGATTTAAATATAGAAAATCAAGCCCCGAAGAGAGGGAAATCCTTGTGGAGGCAATGCAGAAATATAAGAGCATGGCCATAAGAGAAGAAAAGGCGAGAATATACAATGTAATGTTATATTACTATTTTTCAAGCTGTCCTTTGACGGATAAACAGTTGACAAAATTATTTAACATTGACCGAAGGACCGTATATAAGGACATAGACAAAGGCATAAAAGACTTGACAGTTATTTTATATGGTATCGGTGGGATAGAGTTGCTCCCTGAAGAGGAAAGTCCGGCTTTTATAAAAGCTAAACTCCAGGAGGCAATTACAAAAAAATTAACTGAAGAATTTGGAAGGGGGTGAAAATAATGTTTTATCCTACTGCAGAGTTTAGAAATGAGGAAAGAGCTAAGTACATCGAAAAGCAAAAACAACGCCGGGAGCTACAGCGGCAGCAAGAGGAAAGGATAGCTGCAGCAAGAAAGGTGGCTGAAAAGGCACCATATGAAAAAACTTTGGACAAGCTGAAAGAAACCAAAAAGCTCATTAATAGCATTCAGATAGGCAGTCCAATGAATGAAGAATATATAACCACTGCATTAAAGCGGATATGCGATATTTTGGACTTTTGCTTGACTGAAAGCAGGCCAGAAATCAATTCGGAGGAATAGTCCGGAAAGCTATAAGCAGAAAGGAGGGATGGGATAACGTGGAAAGCGGAAAGCTAAGGGAAAAAGGCATTATAAGTGCATTAGCCAGCTGTTTCCTTTACTGTGTCAGAGCTCCTCCCTCCTAAAGATCAATCAATTAAAAAACTGCAGAAAGGAGGATAAGAGGATGGCTGAGACTTATAGGATAGAGATACCGATAAACATCAAGGATAACACAGAGCCCGGAGTGTCCCAGGCCAAAAATAAGCTGAATGCCTTTGATAAAGCAAGTCAAAGGACCCAGGAACGGCTGGAGCAGATGAATAAAACAAAATACCAGATCGTTCTTGATGCGCTGGATAGAGCATCAAGCATTGTCGGTAAAGTTTCATCAAAAGCGCGCAGCATAGCGGGTAAGACGTTCAGCTTTACGATGAAAGTAATCGACCTGGCCACGGCACCATTAAGAAGCCTATGGAACTTTGCGACTTCCATCCAGGGAGCCATACTCGGTGCCACCGGCGCATTTGCTGGCATTTATAAACCAATGGACATAGCCGCTGACTTTGAGCAGACACAGATTGCATTTGAGACCATGCTAAAAAGCGCCGAGAAGGCACAGCAATTCCTGAAGGAAGCGTCAGAGTTCGCTAATAAAACGCCGTTTGAATTTCCGGAACTGATCAACAGCAGTAAGCTGCTAATGGCCTTCGGATTTGAAGCGGATAAGGTGCTGGATATGCTGAAAACCATAGGCGACACGGCCAGCGGTCTGGGAGCCGGTTCTGAAGGAATAGACAGAATCACCAGGGCCCTCGGTCAGATGAAGGCCAAAGGGCGAGCACAGACAGAAGAGCTCTTGCAGCTCCAGGAACTCGGCGTGCCGGCTAACCAGATCCTGCAGGAAGAGCTCGGACTAACCGGCGAGCAGATAGCAAACATCGGTAAAGAGAGCATAGAAGCGGCAAAGGTTATCGATGCATTGCTACGAGGAATGGAAAAGCGCTTCGGAGGCATGATGGACAACCAATCCAGGACGGCCAAAGGTATGATATCAACCCTTAAGGACACTCTCGAAAATTCACTTTTAAGACCATGGGGACAAGGTCTATGGGAAGGTATAAAGCCGGGACTTGAAAGGATCACAACCTGGATAGATGAGAACCAGGATATCATCGCAGAATGGGGAGAAGCCTGGAAGAAAGCAGGAGCAAATATCTCCAAATGGGTAATGGCCAGAGTAGATGGATTGAGAAACAGCATACAGCGTATGGTTAACTCCCAGGAGTGGAAAGACGCCAAAAACTTTGGAGAAAAGCTGAAGATAGCATGGGATCAGATAATAGCGCAGCCATTCAACGAATGGTGGAATTCAACCGGCAAAGCCTGGCTTGCAGATAAAGCCAGTAAGATAGGCGAAGGAATAGGAACTGCACTCTCCGCAGGATTACTGACCATACTCGGAATAGACGCAAAAGGCGCTGTAGAGGAAGGGACCAGCATAGGTGCTTCATTTGCTGAAGGCTTCACGCGAGGATTTGATGGCAAGAAGGTAGGCGAGGCACTCCTAAATGCCATAAAGGGAGTATTCAAGGACGCAGCAACACTGCTCCCAGGAGGAGAGGAAGCAAGCTCAACGTCCTGGCTGTCGGCTGGAGCAATAGTTCTCGCAATGCAAAAGCTCGGAATTTTTAAGCTGATCGGCAAAGGCGGCAAGGGATTAATTAGCCTCCTTGGCAAAGGCAGCAAGAGCGGAACACCGGATACAACTGGAATACCATCGGCTTATGGAACAGACACCGTTTATATGACAGCTTCAATAGTTTATATTTACGGGAAGACAATCCAGGGCCCAGGAGGATCCCCAACAGGCGGCTCGCCATTAGGAGGATATCCTTCACTGCCAACAGCAGGAAAAACCCCGTCATTGCCGCCGGCCGGAGGTTCGCCTTTAGCACTTCCGGGAGCTGCAGGAGCAGCGGGTAAAGCATTAAATACAGTGCAGCTGGCCAACGGAACTTATGTAGTCACAGGCGGAGCATTAGCAACCGGACTGGCCAAGACTGGCGTAGCGCTTGGCAGCGGAGCAACAACTGCAGGTGGAGCCATAGCAGCCGGAGCTTCAAGCGTACTGGGAGGCGCTCTCGGTATTGCTGGACTTGGAGCCGGAGCAATAGACATCTACCAGGGCGCTAAGAAAACCGGAAAAGAGGCCAAGGACGAATACTTCCAAGGCGGAACCAAGATAGGTATGGTAGGAGCAGGCGCCGGCATAGGAGCTGCGGTAGGTTCCGTGGTACCGGTAATAGGAACCGGCGTAGGAGCTCTTGTAGGAGCGGGAATCGGTGGAGCCGCTTCACTCTTCGCCGGAGATAAAGCTGGCAAAGCCCTATCAGATGCAACAGACAAAGACGGTGCATTAACAAAGTTCTGGGAGAATACAAAGACCTGGGCAAGCAACACATGGGACTCCATCAAGACTGGAGCTTCAAACGCCGGATCATGGGTAGCCGAAAAGTGGAACGCGGCCGGAGATTGGATCAGCAACAAATGGAGCAGCTTCAGCGACTGGTTCGATACTTCGGTATGGACCCCAGTAAAGGATGTCGGGATATCGGCCATTAACATAGCAGCTGGCGCATGGAGTGAAGTAAGAGACTGGGTAGGTGAGAAATGGAGCGATTTCTCCGCATGGTTCGATGAGAGCGTATGGACCCCGGTAAAAGATGCGGCACAAGCTGCAGGTGAATGGGTAAGCCAAAGATGGGACGAGGCCAGGACGTGGATCGGGGACAGATGGTCCGATTTTTCATCCTGGTTTGACGAATCCATATGGACCCCCGTAAGCAATGCAGCACAGGCAGCCGGCCAATGGGTAAGTGACCGCTGGAACGAGGCAAGAACATGGATAGGCGAGCGCTGGTCCGACTTTTCAACATGGTTTGAAGAGAGCATATGGACCCCGGTCAAAACAGGAGCCCAGGCGGCAGGTCAGTGGGTAAGCGAAAGATGGAGCGAGGCCAAAACCTGGGTAAGCGAGACATGGGGAACCGTAAGCACCTGGTTTGATGAAACGGTATGGCAGCCGGTAAAAAGCGCAGCACAGACAGCCGGAGCATGGCTGGGAGAGCAGTTCACAGCGGCAAAGAACGCCATAAGCGAAGCATGGTCCGGAGTTTCCGAATGGTTCTCAAATAACGTATGGGAGCCCATCAAGAACGGAGCAACCAAGGCATGGGAATGGGTAGGTGAGAAGCTCGGTGGTATCGGTGAATGGATCGGCGACAAGTGGCAGAGCTTCAAAGACTGGCTCGGAGGCCTGGGCCAAAAAGGTTCAAAGGAAACCGGCCTGACAACCAGCCAGGGCAAAGGCAGTATCCTCGAACATGCATATGGCGGAATTATGACAAAACCGCACATGGGCATCGTGGCCGAGGACGGAGCCGAAAGCCTTATCCCGTTAAGCCCAAGCAAGAGACAAAGAGGCCTTGATTTATGGCAGCGAACCGGTGAACTTCTCGGAGTCAGGGCCTACGAAGACGGCGGAATAGTAGGCGAGGAACCGGACGAAATCCCGGTAGCGTCTGCAACCGGAAAAGCCGGCCAGAACATCACCATCAAGGTGGAGGTCAAAGCAGAGCCTAAATTTACGATTGAAGGCAGCGGAGATAACACCGACGAAAACAAAGTGGTGGCCATATTAAAGTCTTACATCCGCGAAATGACCGACGACATAGGAGACGAGTTGGCAGAGAGACTGGCCCGCATATTTGCAAATATGCCGGTGAAAGGAGGAGCTGAAGCGTAATGGATATATACCTCACTGAAATAGCAACAGGAGCAAGGCTGGCGCTTTCCATGCTCCCCGAAAAGGCAAAGCAAAAAGGCGATACCGCATTTCAGGTCTATGACATTATAAACGTCGGGGAGGTAAGGATCCCACGAGGGACCAACCTTTTAACTTTCTCGTGGAGCGGTACCCTCCCCGGCAAAAGCCGAAGGAACGCCAGCTATGTAAAATCACAATACTGGCAAAGCCCAGAAGAGATCATAAACATCTGGGAAAGATGGCGTAAAACAGGCACCAAAATACGGCTCATGGTCACAGAAACCCCAATAAACCACGACGTATACCTGGACGGCTATACTGCAGAGCCAACCGGAGGAAACGGCGACTACGAGTATTCAATCAGCTTCATTGAGGCCAAGCCTATCGAGGTTTATACGGTCAATGAACTGAACATCAAGCCAAAAACACAGACCAATAAGACAAGCGCATCAACCAGGCCCCCGGCAGCGAAAGCAGCGGCCAAAACTTATACCGTTAAGAGTGGGGATAGCCTCTGGAAGATTGCACAGGCAACGCTCGGCAAGGGCGGAAGGTATATGGAGATCTACAACCTGAACAAGGACAAGATAAAAAATCCAAGCCTCATATACTCCGGACAAGTCCTTATGCTGCCAAGTTAGGAGGTGAAGAGCCACGATAGACATAAGCAAAATCAAATACAGAGCAATACTGGTCACATCTTCAGGCAAGCAGATCGACGTCACCCAGGCCGCCGAGAGTATCGGATGGGAGGAAGGCGACGCAGAACTGGCCATGAGAACCGCCTTATCACTTCACAATATCACATACGAAGGCAAAAAGCTCTCCAGCATTGCGCAGCCAGGATGCATAGTAGTCATTATTGCAGACTGGGAAACCGGCAGCGACGAGGTCGCCAGAGGAACAATCGTGGAGTGGGAACCAGGAGAAATCGGGAACACGGCCACGATTTTTGACATTATGGCATATGATGAACTCTTCAACCTTCAGCAGAGCCAGGACAACCGGTATTATGCAGCCGGCACAGGAACCAAATCGGCCATCATGGGGATATTCAACGACTGGGGAGTGCCCGTCGAAAAGTATGAGGGCCCGGATGTAGCGCATGCAAAAATGCCTTTCAAGAACGAGTATTTGAGCAATATTCTCCTTCAGCTTCTGGACGATGCGGCAAAGAAAGGCGCTCCAAAATGCATTATCCGGGCCGCAAAAGGCAAGGTAAGTGTGCTGCCGAAGGGGAGCAACAAGACCATATACCACTTTGATGAGGATACAAACGCGACGCTGGTCAGGGATAAGATCAGCACCGTGGATCTTGTCACGAGGGTAAAGGTAGTAGGCAAGGAAGACAGCGAAGGAAGGCAACCGGTGGAGGCTGTACTCGACGGCCAAACCCAGTATGGCATACGCCAGAGGATCTACAACAGATCCGAAGACGACACACTGGCTACAGCGAAATCAGCAGCCCAGGAAATGCTGAACGAACATGGCAAGCCGGCCAGGACGATAGTTCTCGAAGCTCCGGACGTGCCAATGATCCGGAAAGGGGACAAAATACACGTCAAGGCAGGAACCCTCAATGGATACTACATCATCAAAGCCATAAGGCACGATGCCGGCAGCAGGACCATGACCATGGAACTGGAGGACGAGGCAGACAACACAACAGTAGCCAATACCACACAGGCCTTGACTGCTGCAGCTTCAAGCTATGGGGAGTTCAACAAAGGCGACATCGTGATCTTGAACGGACCGGTATATCGCGACAGCTACGGCAACGGTCAAGGGAAGACATTCACTAACCGCAAATGCACCATCACCATTAAAGTGGATACTTCAAGACCATGCCCGTATCACGTAGACGCCATCGGCTGGGTAAAACCAAGCTCAATAACTAAAGCATAGGAGGTGGGAGTGTGAAACCATCATCAGGTAATGCAGGCATAAACAAGCTGGCAAGAGTAATACAGCAGCGGATGAAGGAAGTAAATGCATCCCCCCTCTTGCTTGATTTTGGAGTAATACAGGAAGATTACAGCTTGCTAACAAACACATATCCGATACCAATCCCTAAAACCGATTACCTGGTATGCAGGGATGTAACTCATAACCCAGGCAAACCATTAACCCAAACGAATACGGAAGCCAACCATTCTCACGATGTAGTGCTTCCGGAAAGCATGCGCTGGCTTAAACCAGGAGACAGAGTCCTGGTGGCCTGGGTACAAAACGACGCCGTAGTCATTGATATTGTACTATCGGCAACAAAGATAGGAGGCTGATCATATGGCAGATAAAAACCTGTTTCCTGTCTTTGAAGTTCCAGAAATTAATATATCGACACCTGCAGAAGAGCAAAAATACAAGCCGAGCGTTTATTTTGATTTCGAGCTTGGAGATTTTAGAAGAGACGGAGCCAACAAGCTGGTGGTGGCCGATGGGAAAGAAGCATATAAGCAATGGTGCATTAAGACCGTGCTGACGGAACGCATGGAAAGGCTGGCGTACAGCAGCGATATAGGAATTGAGCTTCATGACGCATTAAAACAGGCCGACCGACAGGCGGTAGAATCGGCCCTGGAGAGAACTATCACAGAGGCGCTCATGGTCAATCCAAGGACAGAATATGTCCGGGGATTTGAGTTCACGTGGACCGGCGACAGCATATACTGCGAGTTCATCGTAAAGGGCAAGGAATGGGAAGAACAAAAAATAGGCGTGAACTTTCAAACATAAGGAGGTGGAATGAATGTCGATACCAGAGTTTACACCGCCCAGTTTCCTGAACGATCAGGATGCCGAAACAATTCATAAGCGCATGATGGAGAACCTGCCACCGGACATAGACGATATGGAAAACGGCTTTCCTTGGGATTTCACCAAGCCTACAGCGCTTGAAAAAGCGGAAATGCTGGAATTCCACCTCGTAGAAACGCTGAAGATCATGTTCCCGATGTGGGCATATGGCGAATGGCTGGACTATCATGCCAAAGGACGCGGCATAACAAGAAAACCTGCAAATCCAGCTTCAGGAGAGCTTCTGATAACAGGAGTACCAGGAACGACTATACCTGCAGGCTTCAGATTTGCTGCACCGGCCACAGCAGACACGCCGGCGATTGAATACCAGACAACCGAAAAGTATACCATCGGCGAAGACGGGACCGTCAGAGTTCAGGTAACGGCAGTAGAGCCTGGCACCAAAGGAAATGTGCCGGCCAATACGGTCACTTTGATGATGACACCAATCAAGGGCATTACATCAGTGAACAACGAAACAGCAATCACAGGCGGAACCGAAGTAGAGAGCGACGACGAGCTGCGCAACAGGATCACGGAAATTGACGCAGCCAGTGAAACCAGCTTTGTTGGAAGCGATGGAGACTATAAACGGTGGGCGGAGGAAGTTCCGGGCGTTGGAACAGCCCTGGTAATGCCCGAATGGGCAGGTCCAGGAACCGTAAAGGTGATTGTAATAGATGCTAACGGACAGCCGGCCAATACAGCAATAATCAACGCGGTTTATAACAATATAGTATCCCCGAACGACAGGCTGCAAAGAAAAGCCCCAATAGGAGCGACGGTCACTGTAGAGGCTCCTGCGCCAAAGGTAATCAATTATTCATTCCTTCTTGAATTGGAAGACGGCGCGACGCAGGAGGCGGTCCTGGAACGCTTTGAGTCACAGCTTCGAAGTTACTATATCGAGGCAAAGAAAGACGGAGCGGTCAGGTTTAACAAAGTAAGCTCGATTTTAACCAATATAGACGGAGTAAAAGACTTCACCGGCCTAACTATGAACGGGGGTACCGCCAACATCGAACTCGAAGAGGATGAATATCCGGTAACAGGCGCCATCGATCCTACGGGCGGAGGTGAAAGTTCGTGAATTTAGAGAATTTCCCTACCAGCCCTGCGGCCAAGAGAATGCTGAAGACCGTATCTCCGATTTATGACAAGTCCTACGTTGCAAAATGGATATTCCAAGTCATGGGCCTGGAGATTGACGAGGCCTGGAAATTCTTCGAAGAGCTGCGACTTCAAGCATTCCCGGAGACGGCCACGTGGGGGATCCAGTATTGGGAACAGCGGTACCACATACCATCAGATGAGAGTTTGAGCCTCGAAGAGAGGAGACAGAGGGTAATCATAAAACGAGGCAAGCGGGCCCCGATGAACCCAGCAAAAATAGAACAATTTGTCCAAGATATAACCGGAAGACCAGTAGAAGCACGGCACATAGAAGGGACATATATATTCTGGGTTCTCATTTCACCCGGGGAAAGCAATATAAACTTTCAATCCATCGTGGAGGCAATAAAAAGAGTAAAGCCGTCACATTTGGCTTTTGAGGTAGTTTTTGAAAGCAAAGCAGTGGTGAATGTAAGCACGGCGAGCCACAGATTTGACTTCCCATATCGATTATGCGGCACATTTTATGCCGGAGACGATGAACGATGGAGCGGCCGATTATTGAAGTCAGGAATTGCAGTAGTACCAAGGGTTCTTTATGGTACTGTCAACTATCCATTATGCGGTACCTTTTACGCAGGAGGTGAGCAAATATGATAACGCCGCATGGCATGGCTCAAATAGCCAATAAAATATTAAGCCTGCTTGCCCAAGGGGCCTATGTTAAAGACGGGCAGCAAGTGACCGCCCCTATTTTCCGAAAGGAATATAGCGAAGAATCAATTCAGGTTTATCTTTACTTAACAGACGAAGATGTAGGGACATTTACAAAGTTTCAAATTTTAGACGAGGAGGGGAATGTAATATTAGATAAGCCTGAAAACATAACCAAAACAGCTGATAAGGGCATGTTGATAGCTTTCAAAGTCAGCATAAGAGAGGAGGAAACATAATGCCTTATACGCCCACAGAATGGTTAGATCATATAGTTGACCCATTGACTGGTGAGATAATCCAGCAAGGAACCCCTGTCAGCGCAACCAAGCTAAATAACATGGAACGCGGGATAAAAGAGGCATATGATGCCGCAGAAACATCGCTTAATCGCACCGGCTCTTTGATGACAGATGCGCTGGATATGCGCATGCGCTATGAATTTGATGGACATGCAAGGGCCTATGGTTTAGCGACAAATATGTACTGGATCACGTTCAGGGACACAAACGACATCAATATTATTTCCGGAGCCTATGATGAGGTTAACAAGAAGGTTGTGCTACCGTAAATGATAAGGGGATGTTATCTTGCCACAGACAAAACAGAGCCAGCTTCTCATTTACCAGAAGTACGTCGATCTGATCGAGTATGCATATAACCTATTGCGTAAATTCCCGAAATCAGAGAAATTCGCCATGGCAGCGCACATTAAAGACAGTATGTATACTGTTTTGAAGTACATCCTACGAGCCAATAAGGTATACAATAACCGGCAGCTGCGCGTCGACATGCTCAATGCCATTGATGCAGAAATCCAGCTTCAGAAGGTATTAGTACGCATGGCCCACAAAAACAGATATATTTCAAACCAGAATTACATGGAGTGGTCGCGTCGCCTCGATGAAATCGGCCGCATCCTCGGCGGTTGGATACGGTCCACCGTTGGCCAAGACCTATAGAAATTTATTTGATCCGGCCTTAACATTTTCATCACTTATGGCGGCGCACCTGAAAGGCAGGAAAGGCAAGAGGTTTACTGCCGAAGTTATCCAATTTGAAATGAATCTGGAGAGCAACTTGTTTGCTCTGGCCAGGGAGCTGAAGACAGGAACATACCGGCCAGGGGAATATCGGGAATTTACCATATATGAACCAAAAGAGCGCTTAATCAAGGCGGCACCATACCGCGACAGGGTGGTGCATCAGTGGTATGTAGGCAATTTTATTAAACCGGTGTTTGGCCCAGCTTTTATATTTGACTCTTACGCATGCCTGGAAGGCAAAGGCATGCACAGGGCTGCCTATCGAGTTCAGGAATTCCTGCAGCGAGCCAAGCGAGCGTGGGAAGAACCTTATATTTTGAAATGCGACATAAAGAGCTACTTCTTTAGCATCGACCATGACATCCTCTATAACATCATTGCACGAAAAATAAAGGATCCCAAAGTATTATGGCTCACTAAAGTAATCCTTGACAGCACGGAAAATCCAGGGATACCGGTAGGCTCTTATACTTCGCAGTGGTTTGCAAACGTATATTTGCATCAGCTTGACATGTTCGTAAAGCACCAGCTGCGAGTAAAGATGTATGCCCGTTATATGGACGACTTTGTGATGGTCTTGCCAGACAAGGCAACTGCAAACCATGTTTTAGAGCAGATCAGGTCCTTCCTAAAAGGAGAGTTAAGGCTGGAGCTGAATCACAAGTCACAGGTATTCCCCGCCAAAAACGGGGTTAATTTTTGTGGTTACAAGATCTGGCCAACTCATATGAAGATACGAACGGAAAGCAAGCGCCGTATCAAGCGGAAGCTGCGAAAATTCCAGAAGAAATATAAGGCAGGTGATATGGATGTAGATGATATCAGAAGGGTTTTAATGAGCTGGATGGGATATGCCAAGCATGCAGATAGCTACTGGCTAATCCACAAGATACTTAACCAGTTCACATTTACAAAGTAAAACCATAGGGATAAGGCTGCAGCTGCGAACTCGAACTTCCCGTATTCGACCAACCCTGTGTTCATGCGTGGTGGCAACTATAGCAACGACAACGCTGGCCTGGCTTACTTCAACAACAACAATGGCAATGCCAACAGCAACAGGGGCTTTCGCGCCTGCTCTGGTTTATTTTGCGAGATGATATAGGTTCAAGGACCTATATCCAAGGCTACCAGAACCAAAGGAGCCTTATTCCTTCCCTATATGGGTAAAAACACAAGCCGAAAAGGGCATTTAGTAGCAGAGCGTTAGCAATGCGAATAATGCCCTTTGCTTATTATTCAATTATCGAGGAGGAATGACCATGGCTTTAGTTTCAGGAATAGCAAATGCGCCGGTTCTGCCAGCGGGATGGAAGCCGGTCAATCATGTGTCCGGCCAAACATTTCAGGAGTCCACCCTGGCTAATTGGCAATATAACTATGACCCGGTCAACACGGTAAATGGCGTAGCTCCTAAAATGTGGGCCAACGCCAAGGACACTAAGGGCAATCTATGGGTGTGGATACCCCGTTATACCTATAGAGCTATACAGTATGCCGATGACCCCGAAGTAAAAATCCGGTTTAGCAGCGGAACCATGGATGACACTACTCCTATTGATGGTCGGGCATGCAAAAAGCACCCAGGGTTCAAATTTGGAACTGTCGAGCTGCCAGGCATCTGGGTGATGAAATACCAGGCGTATAAAGACGATGCCAATGGCGGCATTCCAGGTTCTTTACCGGGCAAGGTGTCGTGGCGAAGCATAACGGTAAACGATATCTTTAACCAGTGCTTGAACCTCAAGAATAACGTGGCTACTTCCGCTACTGGCCTGGACAGTCACATGCTGAAGAATTCGGAGTGGGGTGCTGTTGCGCTCTTGGCCTATGCCGTTGGCCAGGGCCGTCCGAAGATTAACGGAGACAGTGGATACCATACCGGATACACAACCAACGGTGCAACGAATGCTACAGGATCATTGGATACATCGGGTGAAACATCAACTACCGGTAATCCCACCGGCGTGTTTGATATGGTCGGCTGTGGCTGGCATTACGTGGCGTCCTATGTGAACAACGGAAACAGCAACTTAACTACCTATTGCCAGTCACTAGTTAACGCGGATGCCAAGTATAAAGATGTTTTCCCCATGGGGTCAGGAGATACTCAGGAAGCGAACTATACTGCAGCAGCAGGGCTTTCTGATGGTATGTTGCTGAACGAAACATCCACTGCTGGCACCGGAAGCACTTCGTGGAAAAACTGGAACAATGCAGCTGCGTACTCGGGCTTCCCGTGTTCGTCCAACCCTGTGTTCATCCGCGGTGGCAGCTACAGCAACGACAGCGCTGGCCTGGCTTGCTTCTACAACTACGGCAGTGGCAGTGCCTACAGCGACAGGGGCTTTCGCGCCTGCTTTGTAAATCTGAATTCTGCTCCTCTGATTTCTGGATCAGATGAGGATTTAGGAGAAAAA
>ENA-OWOZ01001757-OWOZ01001757.1-bioreactor-metagenome-genome-assembly--contig:-NODE-1757-length-18501-cov-58.809325_pt1 | contig 18501 bp, 12 predicted proteins | sample MGYA00238140_ERZ651804 | MGnify/ENA primary metagenome ERZ651804 (study PRJEB26910, sample SAMN07631232) | bioreactor metagenome | isolation source: Switchgrass digestor | place: USA: Dartmouth... | reverse complement strand
GTATAATCTTTATGTGTTAAATTATTTAGTGGCATAAATACATTTTACACCAAAATCCGGACTTTTCGAAGTCCGGAATTTGCTTTTTAGACACAAAAGGACTGTTACACTAATTTTCTTAGTGCAACAGCCCCACTAATTTTAATATTTTTGTATTATCGTTTTTACAAACTTGGATATTTGAATTTCCATACAAAATTGATATTAGCATTGTTTGTTTCAGCATCTATTTGTTCCATTATAGATAAAATAGTATTGGGCGGAAGCTTAGACTATATTTTGCTAAATAAAACAGTTTGTGATTTAAAAGATATTTATCTCATAATTGCAAATGTGTATGTCTTTGTATACATGATTAAAAATATTTCTTTTTCCTCATCAATAAAAGATGACTTACTACTTTTAAAAAAAATATTAGGACTGAAGGTAGAAGATAAATAGAAGGAAAAACGGGTTTTGTGGCAGAAAAAGGATGTTTGACTCATATTCAACAAATCTTTGGTAAACTATAAAGTGCAATGGTTATAAGAATGTAATAAATAGATATTAAATTATACAAAAAATTATACAAAAAGTTTTTGACGCAGTGTAGTAATTATTATAAGATAAGATGGATAGCAATTATATAACTATGCGGCTTAATACTGTATGTCTTAATATAAAAATTATATGCTAAAATAAAATTTAGAAGTAAAAAACATAGACATTGGAGTTAAAACATATGAGTTTAAGATTTATATACGGTAGGGCGGGCAGCGGCAAAACCCGTTTTTGTCTTGAGGAAATCAAAACAAAGCTTGCGGCTGGAGTTACGCATCCGTTGATTTTGCTGGTTCCTGAACAGTTTACCTTTCAGGCGGAAAGGGATCTTATTACAGTGCTTGGGACGGGCGGTATTCTTAAAACTGAGGTACTGAGTTTTCGCCGCATGGCTTACAGAATCTTCAATGAAACAGGTGGTATTACCTATCCCCATATGCATCAGGCAGGCAAATGCATGATTCTTTACAGGATTCTGGATGAAATGCGGGACAGATTTCGGATTTTTTCTAAAACTACCGACCGGCAAGGATTTGTCAATATATTGTCTTCCATGATTACTGAATTCAAGAGGTATAATGTGACACCGAAAGCTTTGGAAGATGCAGCTAAAGAGCTTGAAGATAAGGATCCGTTGAAAGACAAGCTAATGGACCTTACTGCAATATATGCTTTGTTCGAGAAGAACCTTGCGGAAAAGTACAGGGATCCTGACGATGACCTGATCATAGCTGCAAGAAAGCTTGGATCCACTTCCCTTTATGACGGGGCCGAAATTTGGATTGACGGTTTTAACGGGTTTACTCCCCAGGAATACGAAATGATTGTACAACTGACGAAAAAGGCACAGAGGGTAAATATAAGTTTCTGTACCGATTGCCTTGATGAGAAAGAAGTTTCTTGCGATACCGATATTTTTTCACCGATTAAAAAGGCATATAGAAAGCTTGTAAAAATGGCAAAAGAAAATAATATTGCTTTGGAGTCTGCCGTTGTATTGGATAAAGAGCCGTTGTTTCGCTTTAGCGATAGTCCTGAACTTTCTCATCTTGAACGGTATTTTTACACTTATCCTTATAAAAAATATAACGAGAAGACCAGGGATATATCGCTCTTTTCTTCCATAAATATTTTTTCTGAAGTTGAAGCCTGTGCCAGGGATATTATTAGGCTGTGCCGGGACAGGGGAATGCGCTACAGGGATATTGCCGTGATTACTGGTGACCTTGAAGGTTATGAAAAGTTGATTGAAACTATTTTCTACGAATATGGCATACCCTGTTTTATTGACCGAAAAGTGGATATATCCAATCATCCGTTAGTACGGTTGATTATGTCCATGCTGGATATATTCATTGAAAACTGGTCCTATGAAGCGGTGTTCCGTTATCTCAAAACCGGGTTGACGAACATTGACCGAGACAGCATTGACCGCTTGGAGAATTATGTCCTGGCCTGTGGCATCCGGGGCGGCCGGTGGACCGAAGAAGGAGAATGGAAGATGGTTCCCGGCTTTCTCCCCGATGAAAAAAGCCTTGAAGATGGGGAGGAAATGCTTGAAGATATCAATCACATCCGGACACAGGTTCTTGCACCGCTGATGGAATTTAGAAAGAAGACCCGGGGACGAATGAAAGCCTCCGAGTTGTGCGAAAGTATTTATGATTTTCTTTGCACCCTTGGGGTTCCGGAGAAAATAGAAGACAGTATTGAAAAGTTCAGAGAGGCTGGAAACCTGAACCTTGCCAATGAATATTCCCAGGTCTGGAATATAGTCATGGAGGTTTTTGACCAGATTGTAGAGGTTATGGGGGATGAATCAATTGGAATTGAGCGGTTTGCCAATCTGCTAAAGATTGCCTTTGAACAGTATAAAATTGGATTGATTCCCGCATCTTTAGATCAGGTGCTTGTAGGAAACCTGGAACGCTCAAGAAGCCATGAGGTAAAAGCGCTGTATGTATTAGGGACCAATGATGGAATATTTCCGCCCACAGAAGTGGAAGAAGGCATTCTTTCGGATCGGGACAGAATTACACTTAACAATGCCGGGATCCAACTGGCCAATGATACAAGAACACAGGCTTTTGACGGGCAGTACCTGGTATATAGGGCATTGACCACGGCCGGAAGTTATTTGAGGATCAGTTGGTCTATTGCAGACCATGAGGGTAGGACTTTACGGCCTTCCTTAGTTATATCCCGGCTTCGAAAACTGTTTCCTGACATTACTGAAACCAGCAATATCCTTTCTTCCGGTTCGGCATCGGAGGAAATGGAACTTTTGTCCTGCAGTACATCTGCATTTAAGCACATGATAACAGCTTTACGGCAAAAAGCGGATGGAAAAGAAATCAATTCTCTTTGGCAGGAAACATACCGCTGGTTTGCAGCTCAGGAAGAATGGAAGCAGAAATGTAATACACTCCGGAGTGCTTTCCGATATAAAAACCTGGCGCAGCCGGTAAGTCGCGATAAAATTGTTGCGCTTTACGGTAATCCTGCGGTTTCCAGCGTATCCAGGCTGGAAAAATATACAACCTGTCCCTTTGCGTTTTATGTACAGTATGGACTTAGAGTACAAGAACGGCAAGTATTCTCTTTGCGTCCGCCGGATGTGGGCACTTTCATGCATGCTGTCATTGAAAGATTTTCAAAGCTTGTTTCCGAAGGGGATATTTCCTGGAGAAGCTTTGATAAAGAATGGTGCAGTGCAAAGGTTTCGGAAATCGTGGATGAAATGCTTGAGAAAATGCAGGGGTGGGGAGTGGCTGCTTCCAAAAGGTATACCGCTCTTATTATAAGGCTCAAACGTGTAATGACAAGAGCCATCTGGCTTATTGCCGAACACATTCGAAGAAGCAGTTTTAACCCTGTGGCATATGAAGTTTCTTTCGGAGAAAAAGGGCAGTATCCTCCCATTGTAATTGAACTGGATTCCGGTGAAAAAATTTACCTTACAGGGAGAATTGACCGGGTGGATGAACTGAAAACTGAGGACGGCACCTATTTAAGAATTGTTGATTACAAATCGGGCAGCAAGGATTTCAAATTGTCGGATGTATTCTATGGACTGCAGATTCAATTGATTACCTATATGGATGCCCTTTGGGAAAACAGTGATAAAACATCAGACAAGCCGATGCTTCCCGGAGGTGTGCTGTATTTTAAGATTGATGATCCGATAATCAGGACAAGCGGCAGAATGACGGAGGAAGAGATTGAAAAAGCAATTATGAGGCAGCTGAGAATGAGAGGCCTTTTGCTGGCAGATGTGAAGCTGATCCGGGCAATGGATAACAGCATTGAAGGTACTTCCATGATAATACCTGCTACCCTCAACAAGGGGGACGTTCTGGGGAAAAACACCTCAGCAGCCACACTGGAACAGTTCAAGCTGCTTCGCAAATATATAAGAAAGCTTTTGAAAGATTTGTGCGATGAGATTATGAAAGGAAATGTGTCCATAAAGCCATATAAAAAGAAGGGGACCACATCCTGCAAATACTGCAGTTTTTTATCGGTATGCCAGTTTGATACTGCAATGAAAGAAAACTCTTACAAGCTCCTTTACGATAAAGACAACGAAGAAATATGGAAGCTGATGGCAAAAGAGGAAGAAAAGGCAGAGTTTTTTTCAGATTCCGAAAGCTGATGGTTTTCAGTAAAAGTTTGGTGTAAAGGTGGATTAAGAAATGAGTGAAAAGAACAAATGGACCGAAGAACAATGGGAAGCCATTACCGGAAATGACGGAAATCTACTGGTAGCTGCTGCGGCAGGTGCAGGAAAAACTGCGGTGCTGGTGGAGAGAATTATACGCAAAATCACCGATGAAAAAAATCCAGTAGATATTGACAGGCTTCTGGTGGTTACCTTTACTAACGCTGCTGCCACTGAAATGAGGGAAAGAATTGCAGAAGCCATCTCCGAAAGAGTGGAAAAGGATCCCGGTTCGGTCAATATTCAAAGGCAGCTTACGCTGTTGGGGAAAGCCAGTATTACCACCATCCATTCCTTTTGCCTGGACGTGATACGCAGCAATTTTCAGCAGATTAACATAGATCCGGGGTTTCGAATTGCTGATGAAACCGAAAGCCAGCTTATGAAGCTGGAGGCTTTAAGTGAAGTGTTTGATGAACAATACGAAATTGGAAATACTGAATTTTTTGAGCTTTTGGAGTGCTATGGAAGTAACAGGGATGATAGAGCACTTCAGGATATGGTATTAAGTTTGTATGATTTTATTCAAAGCAGTCCATGGCCGGAAGAATGGCTGGAAAAAATGACCGAGAATTTAAACGTTCCGGATGGGACGGATTTTGGAGAAACACCCTGGGGAAAGGTGCTATTGGATTCTGTAAAGATTGAATTTGAAGGCCTGAAAAAAATGGTGACCCATGCACTGGATATATTGAAATACGCTCAAGGGCTGGAAAAATACCAGGCAGTGTACATGGACGACCTTGCCAACATTGAGGCTGTTTTGAAACTATTTAATGAAAGCGGAAAAACACAATGGGACAGTATTTTTAATGCAATAAATAACATTGAGTTTGCGACACTTCCCCGTTGCGGGAAGGAAGTCGACAAGGGCAAACAGGAAATTGTAAAGAAAATTAGGGACGATGTAAAGCAGGAAATAAAAAAGATACGGGAAAAGATAGTTATATCCGATTCGGAAGAAATCATAATTGATATGAAAAACCTGTATCCCAAAATGAAATGTTTTGCAGGCTTGGTAAAACAGCTTGCCCAAAAATATGAAAAAAAGAAAAACTATAAATCTGTGGTGGATTTTAATGACCTGGAACATTTCTGCCTGGAAATCCTGACTGAAAAAGCGGAAGATGGGAGCGTAAAACCGTCTAAAGTGGCTCTCAGCTACAAGGAACGTTTTGAAGAGATTTTGGTGGATGAATATCAGGACAGTAATCTGGTGCAGGAGAATATCATTGGAATGATATCCAGGAAGGACACAGTAAGGCCTAATGTATTTATGGTGGGAGATGTCAAGCAGAGCATTTATCGCTTCCGTCAGGCAAAATCCGAGCTGTTCCTGGAAAAGTACAATACTTATTCACCGGATAGAGGGAACCCCTATCGTAAAATTTTACTCTTTAAAAATTTCAGAAGCCGCAAGGAAGTGGTTGATGCGGTTAATTTCCTGTTTAAGCAGATTATGTCGGTAAGCGTTGGGGAACTGGATTATACCGATACTGAAGCATTGAATCCGGGAGCGGTTTTTCCTGAAAAGGACAGAGAAGATATGATTGTTGGTGGAGAAGCAGAACTTCACCTGATTCAGACAGGAGATAAAGAAGATATGACTGCCTTTGAAAATGAAAGTGAGGAAGGGCAACAAAACGGGGACGAGGATGAGACAGATGAGGAAATGCTTGACAATGTCCAGTGTGAAGCAAGACTGGTGGCCCGGAGAATACTTGAAATGATGAAACCTGATGAAGAGGGACGGCATTTTTATGTTTTTGACAAGAACAAAAATGAATACCGCAAGCTGGAATTCCGCGATATTGTAATACTATTGAGGACTACAAGGAATTGGGCGGAGGTCTTTGTGGATGAGCTGTCCATGATGGGAATACCGGTCTTTGCCGATACCGGAACCGGTTTTTTCAAAACGGTGGAAGTGCAGGTAATGCTGTCCCTTTTGCAGATTATAGACAATCCATTACAGGACATTCCTTTGCTATCGGTGCTGCGTTCACCAATTGTAGGTTTTACCACCGATGAATTGGCGGAGTTGAGGCTTGCTGACAAAAAGGCGTTGCTGTATGAGGCAATGAAAAAGCTGGCTGAAAGCGGTCAGGGAGAAACGGCGGCTAAAGCTTTGGCATTTCTAGAAAAACTTCAGAAGTGGAGAGAAATGTCGCTGTATATGTCTACTGATCGATTGCTGTGGCACCTTTATAACGACACCGGGTACTATAGCATGGTGGGAGCCATGCCGGCAGGGGAGCAGCGTCAGGCAAACCTGAGAAAGTTATTCGAGAAGGCGCGGCAATTTGAAGAAACCAGTTATAAAGGGCTGTTCAATTTTATAAACTTTATAGACAAATTAAAAAGCAGCAGAGGTGATATGGGGAGCGCCAAAATTCTAGGAGAGAATGACAATGTGGTACGTATAATGAGTATCCACAAAAGCAAAGGACTGGAGTTTCCTGTTGTGATTCTTGCCGGCTGCGGAAAGAAATTCAATATGCAGGATATGAATAAAAGCATACTTTTGCACCAGGACCTGGGCTTTGGCCCTGATGTAGTGGATCACAGGCTGCGTCTGTCATGGCCGTCGGCAGCCAAGCAAGCTATCCGGGAAAAGATTAAAGCCGAAACCCTTTCGGAAGAAATGAGAATATTATATGTTGCCCTGACCAGAGCCCGTGAAAAGCTTATTATTACAGGAGCAGTAAAAGATGCAGGCAAGACGGTAGGGAAGTGGTTAGCCAGTGCAGAAGTTCAGGAGGAAAAGCTTCCGTCCTATGAGATGATAAAAGCTGCCAATTACCTGGACTGGATCGGTCCGGCGCTGATAAGGCACAAAAACTGCAGTGAGCTTCGGGACAGCGTAAATATAGAAAAAAATTTCAACGGGCAGCTTTGGGATGATCCTTCGGTATGGAGTATAAAAATATGGGATAAAAGTGATATGCAAAATGGCAGGGTTTCAGATGACCAGGTGGAAAGTGAATTCATCAAGTGGCTGGACAGTTTGGAAGAATCAGAAGAACCTTCAGAATATACAGAAGAAATAGTCAGAAGGTTAAGCTGGAATTATGCCTATGCAAAAGCTTCCAGGATACCTGCAAAGGTTTCGGTGACCGAACTTAAAAGACGTTATAATATAATGGTTTCTGAGGAGGCCATGGATTTTCCTGACTACCTTCCGACTTTAATAAAGAAGCCCATGTTTTTGGAAGGGAAGAAGGGCCTGAGCTATGCAGAGAAAGGTACGATACTCCACTTTGTCATGCAGCATTTGGATTACAACAGGGAAGATATTGAAGCCCAGATTGAAGAAATGGTGGAAAGGGATTTACTGACCGAGCAGCAGGCAAAAACTGTGGATATCGACAGAATCCGGCGGTTCCTGAAATCTCCTCTTGGAAAGAGAATGCTGACTTCAAAGAGTATAAACCGGGAGGTACCGTTCAATATAGAAATTCCTTGCTATGAGCTGTACAGAGAAATGGGGGACGCGGTCTGCCACGGCGAGACAATTCTTCTCCAAGGTGTTATTGACTGCTACTTTGAAGAACCGGATGGTATTGTGCTGGTAGACTACAAGACCGATTATGTATCTCCAGGCAATTTTGAAATGATTAAAGAGAGGTACAGGGTACAGATTTACTATTACGCAAGGGCTTTGGAGATGCTTTCCGGAAAGAAAGTCAAGGAGAAGTATATATACCTTTTCTGGAACGGGGAAGCTCTTAAGTTTTGATAGGAGAATATGATAAATAGAACAGTGTAAGCTGTTCTTTTTTTAAAGCAAATAGGAATAAATTTCTGCATCTTTAAGGTTTTTTATACAATAATATCGTAAATTTTTATCAATTATTAAATTTAAATAAGTAATCTCCTATCTCTATACGGAAATAGTGAACTAATAAATATCAATAAATAATACAAATATATAGTTTTTATAAACTGACAAGTTAGAATATTTTAATTATTTTGCAAAAGTTGAATTATTGTATCAAAATATGATACAATATATAAGGAGGGATTAACATGACTGATTATACGCAAAATTTATTTATACAAAATTTTAATGAGTATATTGACCACTATGGAATTAAGCAGGCATTTATAGTTAAACGCACCGGGATAGAAAAGAATAAACTATCGCGAATTCTTAACAGTGTTCAGCCTGTTACGTATGAAGATATGCAATCTTTATCGGGTGCTTTGGATAAAGATATCAAATATTTCCTCCAGGAAAAACTGGATTTATCAACCCCAGATTATAAAGACTCTGCTTCGATAGCATTCTATATGGGGGCTGTGGACGAGAACAAGGAAAAATTAGCTAACCAAGTTTTTGATTTATTGGAGCATATAGATGCAATTCTCGGAGTTCGGAGGAAATTACAAAAAGATGCTTTAGAGGTTTTGGATTATGGATTTTAAAAGATTTAAAGAAATTATTATCAAAAACAGAACCTATACCGCCAATGTAAAAGAGAGCATTAAAATCTTTAATGATAAGGTTCGATGGGACGGAAACATTCCAAAAATTATGAAAGAAATTGGAGAAAAACTGGGTGTTTTAATTTTTCAAGTTCCATTGGCCGACAAAGACTTTGGGGCTGTTTTTTTGGATACAGGCTATAGCAAGTATTTGCTTCTGAATTCAAGTCAACCGAGAAACAAAATGTATTTTTCTTTTTGCCACGATATATACCATATTCTTAATGGAGTACCGGAATATCTCAATGAAAAAAGAGAAGTACATTTTAATCAGGATTACGCTTCTAATGATAATGAATGTAAGGCAAACCTTTTTGCAGCAAATTTGCTGATGCCGGAAGTAGAGTTTAGAAAAATGTATGATCTGTATAAAGATGATAATAAGGAAATTGAAAAAATAGTCGCAAAACTGATGAATTATTTCAGTTCTCCCTTTGTTGCGGTACTAATACGTCTTTATGAATTAGAGATATTGGAAAAGGTTGAAGAGGTTAAAGGATTGCTGAAATATGAGGACAAACAAATTAAAGAGCTGTTTGATTCTTTATGGTTGGACAAGGATATACTTGAACCTACTTTCAAAGATGAAATGCCTTTTTTGTTGGAAATGCTGAAAATTGAAGGAACTGATTTGGTAGAAAAACGACTGATGTCTGAGTATAATTTTAACCGGATTATTGGCGAAATAGAAAAAATATATTCTGTTATAAGGAAAAAAGACTAATATGGCCAAAAAGTATCAAGTGATTCCTTTAAATTTCAGTTCCTTCGAAAGATATATGATATATAGAAAAGATGAAGTGGTTGATGCCTTTGTCAGAACACATAATTACTTGTTTTATGATACATGCTCTGTTTTGCATCATTCCAATTCGGTCAACAGTCAGATTATAATTAATTATTTGAAAAGCAAAGCTGATGTAATATTTATAACCAGGACAGTATTGATGGAATTGACGGCCAATTCCTTTGAGTTACATCAGTCTCAGATCCAATATTTTAAGGAACTTAGCGATAATGGATTTAAAATTGTTCTTTTCGATGAAGAATTAGTATATGATTGTTTGAAAGAGGTATTAAATATAAGTACCGAGGAAGCCAACAGATTGTTGGGGTATGCCATTAAAGAAGTATGCAAATATAAGGGGAAGACAAGTGAAATTATTGAGAATATGGACAAGCGTATGTCCGGTAAGCTTAGAAGTGTAAATCCGGGGAATAGAGAGCTATTCAGTGTTTTCTTCAAGTATGCCAGAGCACATAAAAATGAGGGGGACAGTATTGCAGAGGAATTAATACTTATTTGTATAATAGTTCTAACAAGAATTCCTATGGGACGGTATTTTTTTATAAGTGACGATATGAGGATAAGGTCTCAGGTAATAAGTGTAAACGATTATATTTTAAAGCATCATGGAAGAAAAGAGCCCTATCAATTGACAACATCGTCATTGGTATACAAAATGTACAGGGATGGTTTACTAACCAATAGAGATGATATGATTGAAATAATGAAATCGGCTTTTACGGGAAATGTTAACGTCTTTTTTGTAGGTGAATATGACATACAACAGAGATATGAAACTTTTAAGTGTGAAGAGTTGATTGACAGACTTCTGAATGAAAAGGATTTTAAAATAATATACTGAACTATATTGTGTATTAATAAATTTAAGGCAATAAAACGGATTATGTATGGTCGTTGCAGTTTTGAAACATAAAAAACAAAATTTAAGACTCGAAAAAATAAGGTTATTCAACTAACTGTGGAAAGAACCAAATTTTTATTTACATTTACATATTTCTATAAAATAAAATCTCAGGGGCATCAAGCCCCTTTGATTTTGCGGTTTTTACTTCTTTCGAAAACACTTAAAAACAGTTGCAAAGCAACTTGTTCCATTTGGTTTTGCAACAGCCCCTTGTCCATTTTCTTTATAAATTCTGTTTAGATTTTATAACAGTATCATTTTAACCGAAACTGCTTCGAGTCGTTTCGGGCATAATACCACCGAAACCTCCGGCACTGTTTCTGATCAAACCAAAGATAGCGCCAAAACGGTAGGATAGGCTTTTGAACTTTGAAGGTTTCTTTAAGTTGACTTTTTTAAGGGTTTCATTATTACATATGTTAATTTCAATACCTTCCTTCTGGTAGCGAAGCAAAATATGTGACAAATCGTTACGTATTTTATCGGAATGTACAATTACCCTGCGAATTCCTGCATTTATCAAAAAGGTAGCTGACGGCATATCCTGAGGGAAAACACACCAACGGTTGTCATAAATTCCCCGTTTTTTTACTTCTCTGTTCATTCTTTTGGAATCAAGCATGAATACAGGAGGAGCATCCGGCTTTATACTATATCCGGCAAGCAGCTCAGCACCGTCAAACAGGGCTGTTACAATTTCACCAACTTTAACTGCTATGGCAGAGGTGCGTCCATCCACTCCGTTATAAAGTGGAACCGGCCGATATCCCAGACGTGCCAATGCCAAACTTTCGATTACTCCACTTTGGCCTGGGAGATCAACTATAATCATAGTTTGTTTTTCTAAATTTTGTATCCAGTTTAGTTCAGGTATTTCCAGTTTATGGATGCTAGATTCAGGCTTGTTCATAAATAAAACGGGTTTAGCCCACTGAGACCACAAGGCATTATCCGGTGCCCAAATCTTAAATATTTCCAAATTACTTTTCACTCATTGTTTCCTCCCTTCGAAACCAATAACGGTATGTCCTTTGCCCTATCGTCTATCCTTGGATATGGACTTATCCTTCCGTAAAAACCTGCACTCTTTCCGTTTACTGTAAAAACTCCTACGCAAAGGTGGAAGGTTTCGCCTTTTTCATCTGTCAGCGGCTTGCTGGTAAACTTCCGTTGTGCTACCCAGTCCCCGGAATTCCTTCGAGCTGCCTTTTCAATTTTCAGAAGTTCTTTTTCAGGTATTGCTCCTTTGATGGAAATGTCTTCACCCACTCTTCCTAAAGCAGGTTTGTATATCCAATCATTATCTTGAGGCTTTACTGATTTGGGATCTCTGGTTTCGGGTAATAATTTTTTCCATGTGGAAACATCCACTCCTAGTTTATCCCAAACCAGCGGTAATCGCTTTGATTGGGTAAATATTGCCACAGGATGGTTGCAGGATGTAGTCAGGCAATCAAAATAGCCCTTCCAATTGGAACGACGGGGCAGGTTTATAAACCATTCCAAAGGGAAAAAGCGTATAATACCGTCTATAGGGCCTTCTTTACCTTCTATTATGCATATTCCTTTATTGTCTTTCCATACAATATGGTCCGGAGCGGCAAAAACAGTATTATATCCGTGGGCTTTAATACAGTCACTTAGGAATTCCATTACCTGCCGGTCATCGGAATAGGATGTTGCATGAACTAATGCTATGATACCGTCTTGCCTTATTCTCTGTGAAAATGCCTGTAAAATGCTTTCTCCAACATGTTTGCGAGGTTCATAACCGTTAAAAAAACTACATGCAATTTTAGGCAAAACAGATGCCTCTGCAAGCCCTCCGGGAACATCGCTGTTAACTTCGGATACTGCCCACCCTTCTGTTGTGGGATGAAAATCAAAGCGCATCAATCTTACGTTTTGACTTCTGTCATAGCTTGAAAGACGCTTCAATTCTTTTAGTATCTTTCTAGGTAATCCCAATTGATTTGCTAATTCCGGTTTTTGGAGGAAAGCTTCTTCCATCAGCATGGTTTCTGCTGATAATTGCTCAGCCCAAGTTTCCAATTGCCTTACCGTTTCCTGATCCATCAGAACTACATGCTTTGCTATTGTATTATGGTCTCCAACCTGCGGATCCCACTTATAGGCTTTGAATATTACATTATAACGGTATTCGGAATATTCCTCATTTGGAATTGAAGCCAGTTTAATGGGGTGGTTCATAGAATCACCCCTAAAAGGCCTAATTGATTGTCGTAGATCGGATTTTCCACCAACGGAAACATCATTATACTTGCGATAGCTATTACAATGTATATAAAACATAAGCTAAGAGTACTTAAGGAACAAGTATTGCTAATTCCTTCCGATTTGGCTTTTTTTGTAAAGTATCTTTCTACAGCTATTACCAGTATTGTCAACGGTAAAACCGGCCAACCGACAAGAAACTCAATTATTGTACTGTAAAAAGAGGTCCAGTCTCCTGCTGATGCCCTTGCCAGAATAAGTCCACTGGATAAAAAATAGGTCCCCATACGAATTCCGCAATTAATATCCCGATCTATGGTAATGCGTTCGAAGACCTCTGTAAAGTGATGGACAAGCCTACCAAGAAGAAACCACGATACAATGCCTAATCCTCCAGCAAAAATAACGCACCACGAACCGGGGCCGTCTCCTACATTAGCTCCCGAATATATCAATACCAATCCGAGAATTGCTCCGCAAAATGCAAATAGTGCCGATTTGTTGTTCAAATTTAAGATGTCATCTGTCCAAGACAGATCAAAAAAGTAAAAAACCAATATTATTCCTGCAAAAGTCCAAGCACATCCCAGTATAACATAAAACATGATATAAAATAAATTATTTACAACATCGAAGGATGCCAGAAATTTAACGGTATAGAGAATTATCAAAAGTGAAACAACAGGTAACAATCCCAGCATCCAAATTGCAATTTTATCCCGCCTGAAAAGTCTATTGTTAAACAACCTGCCATACCACGCTCTTGAGTATGGAATTATAACCATAAAGCAATATAATAACAAAGCAAATTCATAAAGATACATTTTTATTATTTCTCCCAGATATACTCTCAAATATAATATAAAACTCTAACAATTTAAATTATGACACGGTTTATATATAAATTGCAATTGTTTTATAATATAGGATTTGGAACATAAGTTTTTTCTATGCTTTATTATCCACTGCTGCAAAATATTTCTTAAATAAAAAAATAAGGTTTTTAACTGCAGATAAAAACCTTTAAAAATGCTAATATTGAAATATTAATTTGGAATTTAAACATTGATAGCTTTCATTTTTTCATCATACTGATTCTGTAATAATTTAAAAGTTTCTTCATGCCCGCCGACATCAGGATGGTAAACCTTACACAGTGCTTTATATCTGTTTTTCAGTTCTTCTTCAGTTGAACAGCCTTCAAAAAAGTCAAATACCTTTCCAGTCTTATTTGCCGAGGAAACGTTCTTGTTGATGATTCGAAGTGTATCTTTAGTGATATCCTTTGATAATCGGTTTGCTATTTCAATTTGAGGTATAAACTTTAACTCAAAGGTTTTAGGATTGATATTGGTTTTGGATGATAATTGATTTGACAGCTCGTTTAAAAGGTTTGCATATTCGCTGAATTTATAAGCAATGGCCGAATTCTGCTTAATGGACATCGCTGTATCCACTTGAAGTTTCAAATCTTCAAAGTCATTGATCAGTTCTTCAAGCGTATTCATATACTGCTGGCACCTCTGTACGTTTTTCCCTTCCTCAAAGAAATTATTCGCTAAATTTGGATTAATTTCCGATAACTGCATTTGAATATAGTTATTGTAATTCTGGGTGGAAAGACTTAGCATCTGTCCCCATTCACTCCACTCAACACCGAGCGAATAAATAATTATAGCAGTTCCGATTACTGAAACTAAGAAATAGAGTACTGCGAATACAATTTGAATAAACGGAAACAGATTTAAGTATGAAAATAAACCTATTCCAAACGTTTTTTGGACTTTGCTGAAAGCAATATATATGGAATAACCGATTAAACCAACACTAGCTACTATAGATAAAGGAAGAGCAAGAGTTAAAAGTTTTATAATTGAAAAATTGAATGCCCGCAGCAAATGCCAGAACACGCAAGCAAAGGTTGGATATTTTGATTGATATTTATAGGAAAGTTCATTATAGTCACCACTGTTTTGCAGTTACATTTTGAACTATAGAGCTTGAAACTTAAATATTAACTGGGTTTTCAAGCTATTTTTATTTTAAAAAGAATGTAAATTTTAGTAGCGTATTTTGGCGAATTGTGGTATAATAAATATATATTTATCTAAAGGTGGTTCAGAACATGTATTTAAAGAAAACTCCTCAAAAGAACGGGAGAGTATTCCTGTCAATTGTTGATGGATATCGTGATAAAGAGAAAGGTTATCCGCGCCAAGTTACCATAGAAAAGCTAGGATACTTAGACGAGCTTGAAAAACAGTACGATGATCCTATAGCTTACTTTACACAAAGGGTGCAAATCCTGAGAAAGGAAAAGGCTGAGCGAAAGGCTGCGTTCTCTTTCACTATCAATCCTGAAGAAAAAATATCAAGCGATACAGTTTACAGGAAAAACTTTGGTCATGTAGTGCTAAGTAAAATTTATCATGAACTGGAAATCAACAAATTCCTAATCAGTAGACAACGAAGCACAAAGCTTGAATTCGACACAAACAATATTATGAAGCTGTTGGTGTTTTCGCGCCTTCTTCGTCCAGCTTCAAAAAAGAAGACTTTCGAGGATAGAAGTCGCTACTTCGAGAAAGAGAATTATTCATTAGACGATGTTTATCGTTGTCTAACTTTTTTGAATAAACAAAGTACAAATCTTCAATTATGGATTAATGAAAGGATTAAACAACATTATGGACGTGATACAAATTTAGTCTATTACGATGTGACCAACTACTATTTTGAAACAGATAATATGGATGACTTCAAGTCAAAGGGAGTATCAAAAGAGCATAGACCGAATCCAATCGTCCAGATGGGTCTATTTACAGACAACAATGCTATTCCAATTACCTACCAGTTGTTTTCTGGTAACACTAACGATTGCTTAACTTATCGCCCTAACTTTTCCAGAATAAAGAAGGAGTATGGTCTAGGTAGAGTAGTCGTTGTTGCAGATAAAGGCATGTGTACCGGTGATAATATTTGGTACACTCTCTCCGCTAAAGATGGCTATGTGTTCAGCTTATCGGTTCGAGGTGCCAACAAAGAGATGAAAGATTATGTTCTAAAAGAGGAAGGCTATGAATGGTTTGGTAATGAATACAAGAGGAAATCTCGCCTTTATCCAAGAACTATTTGGGTAACTTCTAATTCAGGTAAAAAGATGAAAAAGGTTGTACATGAAAAACAGGTTATATTTTATAGTGAAAAGTATGACAAAAGAGCAAAAGCAGAACGTGCTGCAGCTATTGCAAAAGCACAAGATCTTATATCTAATCCCGGCAAATATTCAAGAAGCACCTCCTGCGGTGCAGCAGCCTATATAAAGGGAATTGATTTTGATAAAGAGACCGGTGAGATTCTGACACCCTCAAAATCCCTTTCAATTGATTGGGATAAAATCAAAAAAGAAGAAGCCTTTGATGGATATTATGCTATAGTTACAAGCGAGTATAAAGAAAATGATGATAGAATTATTGAAATGTACAGAGGGTTATGGAAGATTGAGGAGGCCTTTCGGGTTACTAAAAGCGATCTAGAGGCTCGTCCGGTATATGTGTCGAGGGAAGATCACATTCAGGCACATTTTCTTACTTGTTTTGTGGCACTTGTGATTGCCAGGATTCTTGAAATGAAAATGGATCGTCGCTATAGCATTGGAAAAATGCTTGAAAGTCTTGATAAATCAGAGTGTACTCTCATAAAAGCTAATTATTATTTGTTTGATTATATAGATAGTGTCTTGGAGGATATCGGTAACAAATTTGATATTGATTTTTCTATCAGAAGCCGTACTTTAGGTGACATCAAAAAAATTTTAGCTAAAACAAAAAAATGAAAATTACGCTACAACTTTCTGTAAAACCAAAGAGCCCTAAAAACCTTGTATTTCAATGGTTTCGGGCTCATTTTAATTTGTTTTGCTGCAAAACTCAGGATATATATGGAATAACCGATTAAACCAACACTAGCTACTATAGATAAAGGAAGAGCAAGAGTTAAAAGTTTTATAATTGAAAAATTGAATGCCCGCAGCAAATGCCAGAACACGCAAGCAAAGGTTGGATATTTTGATTGATATTTATAGGAAAGTTCATTATAGTCACTTTTGCAAATATCATATAATTTTGAATAGCCTGCATAGCTTGTTTCAAACAGAATAACAAAGATAACATATAAAATCATGGTGATGTAAGAAATTACTACTATAGCAATGCTTCCTAACAAAAATGGGATTAAGAGGAATAAAGCTACGAGTCCGCCGGTAACAATGGAAAAAGCTATTATTAAAGCAAGGTTTTCAAAAAATGCGACCCAATGGTTAATTAAAAGATTCAGCAGATACAATATAAAAACAACACCAGCGACTCCCAAGAAAACCAGTGATTTTTCGAAAGCTTTAAGTATCATTTTTATTGCTATTGAAATTAATAATAACGGGAAAGCCAGCAATGCCAATATATTTATTTTAATTATTTTCAGAATGGATGATATATTTGATGACATTTTGTATGCTCCTTTTACTCATATTTGGCAAATTCGTATAATATTGAACTTACATGCGAATCTCCCGGTTTAATATAAAAACTTATGCGGTCACCGGAATTCTTATCTATGTAAACCAAAGTTGTACCGTCAAGTTTCATGCCTATCAACACTGATCCCAGGCAATAGTCCGGTGTTCCCAGTTTTCCCTCTGTGGCATGAGCAATATCGCGTACATTTGAACCTAATGTGATACCTTTAGGAAAAACGACGTTATTACTGGTAAAGTAAACACCGGTAAATGTTGCTTTGCTGGAATCGCTAATTTCATTCGATTGATTTTGCACAACTATTGACACTCCTGAATTGTTAGAAGATGGAATTCGGTCGGTTTCTTTAGGAGCGAGAGTACTAGAATTATTGGTAATGTCAAACGGTATTACTTCTCTGATGTTGCTTAAATCTATTATTTTGCCTTTATACTGCACTTTTCTGGAAAAGATATCTGCATTAAGAATTTCATCTGTTGGTTGGTTGTTTTTTATTGTGTTTATAAAATCCGAAGGATTGGAAACATTTATCGGGATTTCAGTTCGGCTGTTTTTTGCGACGGAAATGGATTTGACTGCAGTTTCCACTCGAAACATTGCAAGGTTTTCTTTAGATATAAGCGTGTTATGGACCTCATAAGTTCCCGGTAATAAATATACAGACTTACGATAATTTTCAGCGTCCGTGAGTTCGATAGTATGTATTTTATTTGAAGATATGTTCGTTAAAGTTACAGAAATTTTAAGATTGTTTCTTATTGTTTCGGGTAATTGCTCATACTCTTTTGGCAGACCGTCCAGATAAAATTCACAAACTGCGTTGTAAGAACGAACATTTATATTTTTTGAACATCCGGCCGCTAAAAATGCAAACATAATTACGGTCAGAGCAAAAGCAAACACTAATCTTTTTATGGCAAATCCCCCCTCGTAAAACATACATATACAAGTATAAACGGAGCTATAAAATGTGTAAATATTTTCTTATATTTATCAACAATTATATTAACATATAGCTTAAAGGACTACAACATTAAAAGTATGTTTTGGAAAGTTTTGAATGTAAAAAATTTTACATGTCAGAACAAAGAAATTAAAAAGTCCCATTCCTTTGTTCGATTGACTTCAATTATGCCTAAATATATATGGGTATTTCTTTTTATGTTAATAATGGACTTTTTGTGGAAGTATTGAAGCCCTTTTTTGAGGGAGTATGATATTCAATATGAAATTATTGAATGTGGAGATAAAAAAATGATAAAAACCACTTATT
>ENA-OWOZ01001755-OWOZ01001755.1-bioreactor-metagenome-genome-assembly--contig:-NODE-1755-length-18510-cov-3.386535_pt1 | contig 18510 bp, 14 predicted proteins | sample MGYA00238140_ERZ651804 | MGnify/ENA primary metagenome ERZ651804 (study PRJEB26910, sample SAMN07631232) | bioreactor metagenome | isolation source: Switchgrass digestor | place: USA: Dartmouth... | reverse complement strand
AAATTATCTAAAAATCTGTTTCTCAAAAATAGAATAAATTTTTCAAATTCCTCAGCATTGCTTCCTGGCTCTATCATGAATAGTATCTTAAAGAACAGGTTCCACTTAAAGTCCTTATTTATAATCTCTAGTATTGCTTCACCGATCTTTCTTGAAAACTCATCTTCAAAATGGATTTCCCTTTCAAATTCAATATATTCATTTAAATCCAAATCCTTTTCTCTCAATTTATATAGCCTAGATAGAATTTTGAGGTAAACGCTATCATAACTCATGGAGCCTTCACTTTCATTTTGCTTCAATACGTAAGAAACCAATATATCACAAGATTTTCTATAATCCAATACTATTCCAAATTCCTTTTTGGTCTTCTCTGAATAGATATCATATATTATCTTAGAAAGGATAGTCTCTAACTGTTCCTTACTCTTATCTATATCTGCTTCATCTAACTCCTTAAGGTGATTGTACAAAATCATAAGCTGTTTATCCACCATCTGAAGATTTTCCTTAAGGGAATACATTATATCTCTGAAAAGATTTTCTGAGAGAAGATACTTATAGTTCTTATACAAAACCTTATGCTCTGCCTCACCCCAAAACACGTTTACTAAAGATTTGATCTGAAGCTCAAACTTTATGGTCATATCCTTCCTAATATACCTGCCATCAATCTTATATATCTTAAATCCATTTTTTTGAATCTGAGGTTGTTCTTCATCAAGTTTCAGTTCAACATTTGGATTACCCTCTGTGTGATAATATCCATCATCCCCTGGGATGCTGAATTCCTTTATGACTTTAGAATATACGTCATCCTCATCCTGTATGAATCTGCATTCAATCCTCAGTCCTATTAAATCTGATAAGTTGCTGATGAGCTCCTGAGGGGTTTTATATTTCAAATAGAAGTTGTTTCTAAATATCTTCTCCTTCAAACTATCCACAGTTTTTACTCTGGATGATATATTCAATATATTATCATAGCATAAAAATTTATCTCTAAAAAAGTATTCCAATTCCCTGTTGCTTTCCTCTAAAACATCCTTCATGTCATCCACCATGGCAACCGTCTTGTCAATAAACTCAAATATTTCTAGTTTCATTAAGGATTTCCCCCTTTGCAACTATAAAGACTCCACTTATATTATACCACAAACCTTAAGCATAAAAACTAAATATGAAAATTAGGCAGAATGTTAATCATTGTCAAAATATGTCAATCGTTAAATAATTAACTTGTCAAATTTTATTAAAAATTCTGTCAATTATGTCGATAAAGTAGTAAAATAGTATCATAAATATATTGCAGAGGAAGGGATTTATATGAAAATCAAAAGTAAAATCACTTTATCCATGGTATTTATATGTATAATAAGTATTGTAGCTGTAGGAATAGTAAACTATAGGGTAGCCATTAAAAACCTGAGGGAAAAATTATATGAAGAAATACAAATAACTGCTTCAAACACCTCAAAAGATATAGATAAATGGTTAGCATTGGAGAAGAACACCCTCTCCAAATTGGCCATCAGCGTCGCTTACAATAACAACTTTCAATACGATTATATACTCAACTATTTAAGCCAGGAGAGGGCAAACACAGGCTACGAATATTACGTAGGTTTACCAGATAACACCATGATTGCAAGCTCTGGATGGATACCTCCTGAGGACTACATAACCACAGAAAGGGTCTGGTATAAAAATGCCAAAGCTACCAATCAGCTATCAATCACTGACCCCTACATCGACGCAATAACTGGTGATATAGTAATTACCTTATCTATACCCTTACTAAAGGATGGAAACCTCTTAGGAGTAATAGGCTGTGATGTGTTAACCAAGTACATACTTGAACAAGTAGAGCAAGTTGATTTACCTGAAAACTCCTATGCATTCCTAATAGACGGTAATGGAAATATACTTACTCATAATAATGAAGAATACAAACCAACAGCAGAAAAATTCACCAATATAAGCGATATATTGGATGGAAAACTCGGAGAACTCATCTCTGCAGAAGAAGTGGATTTAAAAGAAAGAATAATAACTGACTATGACGGAGTAGAGAGGATATTCCTATTTGACGACACTGAAGAATCCAACTGGAAAGTAGGGTTAGCCATATCAGCTGATGAAACTCTTGCTGCATTGAACAATACAATTAAACTTACATATTTATCTGGTGGAATAATAATAGCTATAGCAGCCATAATCTCCTTATATTTGGGCAACTCCATTACAAAGCCCATATTAGGCTGTGCCAAGATAGCGGAAAACATAAGCAATTTACAACTAGTGGACAATATTAACAAAAACGATCTAAACAGGAAAGATGAGGTTGGTACAATGCTCAAAGCTTATCAGATCCTTATAGACAAGTTGAGAAACTTCACAGAAGAACTTAAGGAATCCATCAATATAAACCAAGAAGTAAATTCTAAAACAATTGAAAACCTAAATTATCTACTAGAACAAGCTGACAACAACTCTGCTACAACAGAAGAACTATCAGCAGGTATGGAAGAGATAACTGCTACCATCTCCTCCATTTCAGAGTCATCCAAGGAAATAGATGAATCAATAATGGATTTCGCTCAGAAAGTTGAAGAAGGAGCAAACACTTCATCTGAAATAAGCCAAAAAGCTGAAGAGCTAAGTGTTCAGTTTACACAATCTAGAGATAAAACCATGGATATCTATGAAAACACAAAGGCACAGATTGAAAATGCCATAGAGTCTTCAAAAAACGTGAACAAGATAAACATACTTTCCAATGCAATATTGGAAATAACAGAGCAAACAAACCTATTAGCATTAAATGCGGCTATTGAAGCTGCAAGAGCTGGAGAATCAGGAAGAGGGTTCTCGGTAGTAGCTGATGAAATAAGAAAGTTAGCCGAAACTTCCCAAAAGACTGTTGAAGAAATAAAGTCTGTTACAGATACCATAATCAACTCAGTAAATCTTTTAGTACAGAATACTACAAACCTTTCAGAGTTTTTGGAAAAAGATGTAGCTAGGGATTATAACATGATGGTAGAAGCAGTAAATCAATACAAAGAAGATGGTGCTTTGTTAAACAACATACTTTCAGACTTAAGTGCCACCTCACAAGAATTTACTGCTAATGTAAATCAGATGGCATCATCAATTAGTGAGATTGCAAAAACTATAGATGAATCCACTTTAGCAACCCAGGATATTGCAGAGAAGAATCTAAGTGTGGTAGAATCCATATCTCAAATAAATGAAATAATGCAGAAAAACGAAAAAATAGCAGAGAAGTTAAATAGCTTAGTTTCAGAAATAAAAATGTAAATCATCCGACCAAAGTTTTTCCTTTGGTCGGATTTTTTATAACTAAAATGCAAAATTTTTCCCACTAGGAAAAAAATTTCACAACATTTTATTTCACTTTCGCTATTCTCCCTTTATTGCTATAATTTTTCATGGCATTATTCTTGCAATATCATTTTCCAAGTAATATATAAACTATAAACCATAGGAGGAGGTATAATATGGAAAACAATTCAAGAAAGTTAGAATTCTATGGGGGAGAATGGGTTTCCTTTTTACCCTTCATAATCTTCCTAGCGCTAATAATCCTAACTACATTTATCTGGGCGTCAACTTCAAACGGTGCTCTTTGGGTACCCGCCTTCACTGCTCTAATCGTAGCTTTCTTCTTTGCAAAAGATAAAAAACTTTATGCTGAAACCATCATAAAAGGAATGTCAAGCACCGACGCAATTATTCCTATAGTATGCTGGATATTTGCTGGAGTGTTTGCAATGATTCTTCGTGCATCAGGCTTAGCCAACGGTATTGCAGGATTAGCTGCTTCAGCAGGAATTAAAGGAACCTTTTTCATAATAATAAGCTTCATAGCTTGTGCTATATTTGCTACTGCTACTGGTACAGGATTTGGTACCATAGCTGCTGGTATGGGAGTTCTATACCCCGCTGGAATTGCATTGGGAGCTCACCCCGCTTTACTTGCTGGTGCCATAATCTCAGGAGGAGCTTTTGGAGACAACTTAGCTCCAGTATCCGATACAACCATCTGTTCAGCCACATCTCAAGGAGTAGATGTTCCTGGAGTAGTAAGATCAAGACTTAAATATGCCCTTACATCTGCAGTTATAGTCATTATTGGAATTATCATAATAGGATCTGGCTATGATGGTTCTGCAACTTCTTCAATAACCATCGATTACGATCCAAAGACTTTATTTATGTTAATTCCTGTAGCACTAACCATATGGATAGCAATAAAAGTAGGAGATATAATCATAGCTACTACCATAGGTTCAGTTTTAGCAGCAGTTACTGCAGTAGCATCAGGACTATTAGACTTTATCCAAATAGACCCAGTTGATGCAGCTAAAAGTGCTCTTATAAGAGTTTATGGTACTGGATTAGACAGAACTGTTGATGGAGTCATATTCGATGGAATCAACGGAATGATTCAGGTAATATTGTTAGCCCTTTTGCTATTCGGTTCCATAGAAATAATGAAAGCTGGTCATGGCGATATTAAGCTATTAAATGTATTAGGAAAAATCGCTAAATCCCCAAGAGGAGCTGAATTTGTAATAAGTGCCATGATAATAATACTTTCTGCTCTTATGGGATTAAATGCACCAGCCATACTAACAGTAGGAGCATCCTTTGCTAAACCTTTAAGCCAGAAATATGGTATAAGCCCCTATAGAACTGCAAACCTTCTAGATGCTCAATCCAATACATTCGTGTATTCAATGCCATGGACACCAGCTATAATATATACTATAGGCTTTGCTAAGAACAGTGCTGTTCCATTACAAGCAGCACAAGTTACCCCATATGTACTGTATGCTTACGCCATGTTGGCAGTAATGTTTGCATCAATAATACTTGGCATTGGAAGATATGACAACATGGAAAAAGCAAAAAATAACTAATATCCCACATAACCCCTATAAACACAATAAAAATAGCTCCTTAAAGGAGCTATTTTTATTGTACTTTGACTCCATGGACTTTTAACATATCTAATACTTTGTCCTTATCAAGTTTAGTTTCCTCACATAGATATGCTAAATCCTCTTCTGTTATTTCTTCCACATTCTTCCTTACTGTTTGGTTTCTAATTAAATCATTCTTTAGCTTCATAACATCTATATCTTGTAAGTATATCTGTTCTATTGTATTTGGTATTACTATACTCTTTCCTGGTACACTTCCCTTTGGGTCTCCACGCCTTACTTCTATGCCGTTAGACCTTGCAAAAGTCAACTGAGGCATTGGATGTTTCCCTGCTCCTGTATACTCAGTTTCCTGTACAACTATTATCTGATCCTCATCCATTTCTTTTGCAATAGCTATAGCTGCCGCTAAGGAAGTATTTCCAGCAGGTCCTCTTTCAATTCCTTCAAGCTGAGCTAAAAGCTCCGTTACATAGAATACATCTCCTTGAGTAATAGTTACATATCTGTCCATATATCTTAAAACTCTAGCAGCATTTCTTGGGACATCTGCCCTATCAGGCATTGTTGCAAAAGGAACACCAAAGCCTGTATGCCCTGTTGTAAAGGACTTCCTGTTAAAATCCCTGTCACTAGCCATATGAAGTCCTGATAAATCCACTGATGCCCCTATTATCTTAGTATCTTTCGCTCCTGCCTTTAACAATCCTCTAGCAGTACCTGTTAGATTTCCTCCACCTGCATTTGTAACCACTACTGCATCTGGATATTTTCCTTCAGATTCATAAACTTCCTTCGCTATTTCATAGCCTAAGGATTCTATACCTGCAATAGCAGTTGGAGTATATAAAGATGCGTTATAATATCCTGTTTCTTCTAACAGCCTTAAGAATACATAGAAAAGTTCTGGACCAACTGTAAGCTGAACTACTTCAGCTCCAAAAGCCTCACATTTTCTTGCCTTTTCCAATATCTCAGGTTGTCCAACCTTGCGGGAATCATAAACTTCCTGTACTACTATACACTTAAGACCCCTCATGGCTGCCTGAGATGCCACTGCTGCACCATAGTTTCCGCTGGTTGCAGCTATAACTCCCTTATATCCTTTCCTATAAGCATCATATACTGAAATTGAAGCTCTTCTAGCCTTAAAGGATCCTGATGCATTGGCTGCTTCATCTTTGATGAATATCCTTGCTCCTTTTCCTTTAGGTACATATTTTCTCACAAGATTTGTAATGTTCCTTAGTTCAAATAATGGAGTATTCCCTACTTTATTTTCCTTTTGTATTCTCCTTACTTCTTCCATTGAGTAAGAATTCTCTTTCATCATTCTCTCATAATTGAAAGCAATCTTTCCATATTCATAAAGAGAATAATCAATTCCCAATGCCTTTTTCATGATTTCGTTGTTCCTAGACATTACAGCTTTATAAGATAAATCTTTCAATTTAACCCCTCCTATTCTTAATTATCTTCCTTTAACTCCATGCCGATTTCCAATAGCTCATGGACTGGATTGCCAAAATCGTGTACATGTCTTGGATTGATGGTTACAAGTTTGCCTTTTGTAATCCTTCCAGATAAAGTTTTTATAGTTACCTCATCTCCTATCTTTGCCTCATCATCTACTAGAAAACCCTTTGTCCACATCATAAGAGGCGTTTTCTTAGTATCATCTGGAACCTGTGGAGCTCTCTCTTCTGCAGTTAATACTATATTTTCAATTTCAACCCAGTCATTCTTTTTAGCAATACTCACTTGCCATCCCTCCATAATATTTATATTTTGTAAACTATGTATTGCAAAATTTATGCCAAAAAAATGGACCTACTGGTCCATTCCCTCTTTCAAATTATACTTTGTGATTTTATTGAAAAGCTGTCTTCTGCTTATGCCTATAGCTTCGGCAGTTTGAGTCACATTAAAATCGTAATGCTTTAAAGCTTTATAAAAATACTCCTTTTCAAATTTATCTTTAGCTTCATCATATTTCAATATATCAGAATCTCTATATTTAGTTTCTTTATGTGGATAACTACACAAATTGAGATTTTCCATCTTAAGAACTCCATCTTTAGATAGGACTATGAGCCTTTCTATTATGTTTTTAAGCTCTCTTATGTTTCCTGGATAGTGATAGTTTAGCAGATAATTTAATGTTTCATTATCTATTTGTTTAACTTCTTTCTTCAGTTCTTCTTTATACAAATCAATGAAGAAGTATATCATATCCTCAATATCTTCTTTTCTTTCTCTAAGAGGAGGAATTTCTATAGTAATAGTATTAATCCTATAAAATAGATCCTCCCGAAAATTACCTTTCCTTACCTCTTCCTGTAAATTCTTATTAGTAGCACTTATGAGCCTGAAATCCACAGGTATCTGTTTATTTGACCCCATTCTCTCAATAGTCTTATTTTCCAACACTCTCAAAAATTTCACCTGTATATCAGTGCTGATCTCTCCTATTTCATCAAGAAATATTGTACCTCCATTAGCTTCCTCAAACCGACCTATCCTCTTTTCGTTGGCTCCTGTAAAAGCTCCCTTTTCATGACCAAACAATTCCGATTCCAATAGATTAGAGGCAAAATACTGACAATTAATAGCAATAAAAGGCATATTAGCTCTATCGCTCATATCATGTATTTTCTGTGCAATTACTTCCTTTCCCACACCTGATTCTCCCAACAATAAAACATTCGAATTGGTATTGGCCACATCCTCTATTATTGTCAATATCTCCCTCATCTTAGAATTTTTGCTCTGGTATAGATAGCGCTTCTTTTCTCTCCTTCGAGACATCAAACTGTGTTTTTGCTGTAAAGTCAACATCTTCCTAGCCTTATCGATTTCAATAAGCAGCTCCTCTGGATTATTACCTTTGATGAAATAGCTAAAAGCACCTAGTTTCATGGCTTCTACAGCAGATTCCACATCTCCATAACCAGTAATGATTATTACTTCTACACTTTTAGAATATATTTTCTTTATCCTCTTAAGTACTTCCAGTCCGTTAATTCCAGGCATAATATAATCACATAACACCAGCGGATAAAATTCCCCATCCATTAAATCCATGGCCTCTTCACCAGAACTAGCTTCCCCCACTATATATCCATTACATTCCAACATCATCCTAAGAGTATCTCTATGTTCCTTTTCATCATCAATAACAAGTATTTTAAACTTATTCTTCATAATCTTTCACTCCCTTATTAATTGGAATCATTATAGAAAATCTGGCGCCTTTCCCTACTTGGCTTTCCACAGATATATCTCCCTTTAACTTCTTAACCTCATTATAAACTATATACAATCCAAGACCTGTCCCCTTTCCAGGAGCCTTAGTAGTATAAAATGGATTGAATATCCTATCCAAATCTTCTTTTGAAATGCCTACACCTGTGTCTATACACTCTAAAAGGAACTTGTCTTCCTCAACCTGAGCTTTTACAACTATCTTTCCATTTTCATCTATGGCATCAATAGCATTGCTTATGAGATTGATTAATATATGCTTTAAGGATTCTTGATTTATAACTATTCTAAGTTCCTGTTTACAGTCAATCTCATAGTTAATATTATTCTTCTGCATTATCTTCCCTTGAAGTTCCAATATATTTTCTATGAATTTATATACGTTAGTTTCTTCCTCCCTTTCTCCTGATATCCTAGAAAAATTGAGAAGATTATCTATAATCTTTCTTGCCCTTTCAACTGCTTGATCAATATAATTCAACGAACTCTTTATCGTCTGATTTTCACCGTTATACATTCTTAGAATATAGCTGTGATTTCTAATTATCCCAAGAGGATTTCTTATTTCATGAGCTATGCCTGCGGCTAACTCTCCTATGGCCACCATCTTGTTTGCCTGCAGCAGTTTATTGTTGCTTATCTTCTCATTAGTAACATCATTTAAGAATATTAAAACGCTTCCTATTTCATCATTAGTATCTTTCAAAGGAGTTACGCTAATTTGAAATATATAGCTTTTAAACTGTTTTTCCTCTACCACATGAGTACCTTTTTTTAAAGCCTCATCCATTAACTCATCTAGCTCCATATTGGAGAAAATATCAATACATTCCTTGTAGTTTCTACCCATTATTTCTGATTTATCCTTCCCTAACGCAGTCAAGAAGGCTTTATTTATATTTCTTATACTCCTATTTCCATCCAAAACTAGCATATATTCTGCCATGCCATCAAATACTGTTTGAAGTTCATTACGACTGCTTTCAAGCTCCTTAGTCCTCAATTTAATCTGCTTTTTCAAAGACTTGTTCCATAGGGTCATGAGAAGTATTACTGCCATGACAATTATCATTCCTATAAGCATGTATCCCTTTATATCCTCGAAACTCATAACCTTCACTATTGGAGTAGATATACCAAACCACTTTCTCTGTATCATCTCCAATGCATTCTTCCTATTTAGTGAATCTATTCCCTTGTTGAGTATTGACACCAGCTGAGGTTTGGATTTTGGCACTGCGAACACTACTTGCTCCTCATAAATTGGCTTTTCTATTATACTTACCTTATTATCCAATCTGTTCTTATCCATCTGGAATACCATTACAGGCTCATCACCTAATGTGGCATCAACGTTCCCTTGAGCAACAAGAAAAAGAGCCTCTTCCAAATCTGCTACATAAATTTGCTTTATATTGGGATAATTTTTCTTCAAGTATTCACTGGCATAATCCCCTTTCTGCATAGCCATAGTCCTTCCAGCTAAATCCTTCAAGCTGTCAACTTCATCCTCCAGTTTCTTATTTACTGCAATGACACTCCTTAATGTATAAATGGGTTTTGTAAACAGGTAGTGCTTTCCTCTTTCCTCACTGATAAACATATCACACATATCCGTTTCCCCTTTGGAAAGGCTTTTTAGAGCATCTTCCCAAAGCATAGGATACAACTCTATTTTCGTTCCCAACTCTATGGATAGAAAGTTTGCATAGTCAATTAGCACTCCTTTATACTGTCCATCAGAAACATCTAAATATCTTAAAGGAGGAGCATTTCTATCAGCAGCATAAATAAGAGGTCCATGATTTTTAAGCCACTCTACTTCCTCCTTAGTCAGGGCATTAGACTTATTGATATTTATTCCATATATGCTATCTATGTATATAAAAACTGCAGAAATGAGTATAACCCCTGTAATAACTGTAATGATCTTATTTATCGTATTGGACAGAAATTTGTGTCCAATTTTCATAATTTCACTCCTAATTCCTCTATTCTGTTAATAATATAATTCGACAATTTTATACCTTTTCCTCCTTATAAAATATAAAAAGCCGGTTTGCCACATATATCAGAATTATTCACAGGAGCCTTATTCTACCCCCCTCATAAATAAGCTTGTTATGATATAATATTTACTATACTTAAAATAATTGAAAAGGTAGGTATGCATATGGATAGAAGGTTTATTGAAAGCTTAGGAGTGGAACTGCCTAGACTTGGTTTTGGCTGTATGAGGTTTCCTACAAAGGACGGAAAAATCGATTTTGACAAAGCTAAAAAAATGATTTTATATGCAATGGAAAATGGGCTAAACTATTTCGATACTGCCTACAATTATCACAATGAAGAATCTGAAAAATTCTTAGGGAAGGTCCTATCAGAGTTTCCAAGAGAAAGCTATTTTCTCACAACAAAGCTTCCCATATGGAAGGTAGAAAAGGAGTCCGATGCAGAAAAACTATTCAATGAACAGCTGGAAAGATTGCAAACAGATTATGTGGATTTCTACCTACTTCACGCCATGGGAGCAGAAAGAAAGGAAATAATGGACCAATTCAACCTGTACGATTTCCTTGTACAAAAGAAAAAGGAAGGAAAGATAAAGCATATTGGTTTCTCCTTCCACGACAGCAAAGAAGTATTGGAAGAGATGGTTTCTCAGCATAAATGGGATGTGGTCCAGCTACAGATCAACTACTGGGATTGGAAGGAGATGGACGCTGAAGGTTTATACAATATACTTGTAAAATACTCTATACCCTGCTTTGTAATGGAACCTGTTAGGGGAGGATTTCTATCCACATTCACACCTAAAGTTGAAAAACACATGAAGGAATATTCACCTAACACCATTGCCTCCTGGGCTATTAGATGGGTATCATCCTTGCCTAATGTGGCAATAGTATTAAGCGGCATGTCCAACATGGAGCAACTTAAGGACAATATAAACACATTGACCAACTTCCATCCTATAACTGAAGAAGAACAAAGTATAATAGACAAAGTAATAGAAGAACTAAAAAGTATAAATCCCGTACCCTGTACAGGATGTAAATACTGTATGGAGTGCCCCTTTGGAGTCGATATACCAACAGTATTCAGCATATACAACGACTACAGGAAAACTGAAAACAAGTTGATTACCCATAGAAGCTACTTTGATTTCCTCAGGGAAGAAAACAGAGCAGATAAGTGTCAAAAATGCGGTAACTGCGTATCCAAATGCCCACAGCATATATGCATACCTGAAGAATTGGAAAAAATCCATGAGGAACTCATAGCCTTATAACGCAAAAGCACTCCCTTCCAATCAATGATTAGAAGGGAGTTTTACTATCCTTATGGTTTAAGGACTCTGTCCATTAGATTTAAGAAATTCTTGTAGCTTATCTTTTCAATGTCCTCCTTTGAAAATCCTCTTTCCTGCAGTTTTTTTATTAGATTTGGAGCTTTGGATATATCCTCTATGCCTGGTGTTCCTCTGTAGGGATCCTCTATGAAAGTTTGGGATGTATCCTCCTCTAAATACTCAAAGAAGTCAAATCCAAAGGCCACATGGTCTATTCCTATTAGCTCAACTATATGCTCAATGTGATTAATCAGGTAATCCACATTTCTCTTATCCCTATCCACATGTATGAATTCATTGAAAGCGTTAATCCCTACAAGTCCTCCCCTTTCTCCTATGGCCTTTATCTGCTCATCAGTTATATTTCTTGGAACTGGACAAAGAGCCCTCGCATTGGAATGGGAGGCTATAATGGGCTTTGTTGCCACCTTACATATATCCCAGAAGGTCTTATCATTAGCATGGGATACATCCAGTATAATCCCTAAATCTTCAATTATCTTTATAGCTCTTTTACCCAACTCAGTAAGACCTCTCTTTTCATCTCCTCTAGCTCCAGTAGCAAAAGCATTTTGTTCATTCCAAGTAAGGCTTATCTGCCTGAATCCCAACTGGTAAAGAGCATATATGCCTTCTGACTCCTCTCCTAAGGGGCTTAAACCTTCCATTCCAAGGATTACTGCTAGTTTTCCCTCGTCTACTGCACTGTAGAAATCCTTGGAGCTATATATGACCTTTAGTATATCTTGATTTTCCCATATTTCTTGACACATATACTTTACACTTTCTAAAAACCTCTCCTTAGGATTTTCATCATGGGGAGGATCAATCCATAGTATAAAGGTACCTCCTGCCATTTTCCCCTTTCTAAACCTATCCAAGTGGTATCTTTTAATAATATCCTTCTCCCCTAAGCTTCTCTTTACCGTTACATCTGTCCATATGTCTCCATGTATGTCTATTAACATAGTACACCTCCAAAAGTAAAGGGTACTAATATGTACCCATTTATAAGTACTGTAATAAATTACCCATGAATATGCCTAAATAGTTGCCAATTATATACCCCAATATTCCCGCTAGTATTATAGGTCCTATGAGCCTATTCCATCCTTTAGCAATGGCCATAGCCGCCGCTGTAGTTGGTCCTCCTATGTTAGCATTGGAAGATAGGAGTATCTCCTCAAGGCTGAACCTAAATATCTTCCCTAGTATTAATGACACTGCCATATTTATTATAACAATTATAGCTGTGAATAGTAAAAGCAATGGGGCTCTAGTTAGTATCAATTTCAACGACGCTGGCACTCCTATTACTACTAGGAATATATAGATTAGAAATGTGCCTATTTCCTGAGCTCCATGAATGTTACTCATGAAATCAGGTGCAAAGGTAGCTAGAAGAACTGTCAATGTAGTCATAATCAAGTACTTATTACTTAAGAAACCATTAAACAAATTCAATATAAAATTTCCTGTAGGTATTACGCTTCCTAAGAAATTTGCAACTTCTGATGATATCCAAACTATTACAAAGGAAAGGGCTACTCCAAAAGCTATATCCCTTAGAGATATATCCTTTCTTCCCCAGTATTGAGCAGCTAATGTCTCTCCTTCCTTAACATCTACTTCTCCTTCTATTTCATCAATATATGGATGTCTAAACTTCTTTCTGAAAAAGCTAATAGAAGGGATTGCTAATAGTGCAAAGAAATATAGAGCCATCAATAGATTATCTGCCACGACCAGTGCAGAAACCCATTCTGCATCAGTTCCAAAGGATTCTGCCATAGCAGCAAAATTTACTCCACCGCCTATATATGAACCAGTCATCATAGCAGCCATTCTATAAAGCTCTGAAATTTTATCTTTTAGCAACATATAGGAAACAAAAACTCCCAAAAGGGTACCTATAGAGCTTAATAAAAACATGATGATTATTCTTCCGCTTTCCCGCCATATCTTTTTAATATTTGCATTAAAAAGTAGTAGCGGTATAGCCAATGGTACAACATAATCCCATACTATATCATAGGTAATTGCTGAAGTTGGAATAACGTTTATATTAGCAAGGAACATGGCAAGAACTAGACCAATTATTGCCCCTGTAACCTTTGATGCCCACTTATAAGTCTGTTCAAGATAGATACTAATAGCTGTAATCAAAGTCAAAATCGCCCACAAAGCCCATGAGTTTTCAGGACTTATCAATGAAGTCATAATTATTCCCCCTTTCATTTTTGTTATTAATATTATACTCTTTATTTAATAAATATTCAATATATTAAATATATATTCAATATACTAAATTATTTCTATCTTAAGTTTTTTATGTTAAAATTAATGTGTAAAGTTAATGTTTGGAGGAAATAACAATGGAAATAAATATAGGTGAAAAAATAAAGAAATTGAGAAAGGAAAAAGGAATGAGCATAGCTGAATTAGCTGAACAATCTCAGCTAAGCCCAGGTTTGATAAGCCAAATTGAAAGGAATATAGTAACTCCTACCATTGTTTCGCTGTGGAAAATAGCCCAAAGCCTTCAAGTTTCCATAGGGTATTTCTTCGATGAAGACATAAAGGACTTGCCAAATCCTGTAGTTAAAAAGAACAATAGAAAGAAGATGATCATATCCAACAACAGCGCCATCTATGAACTTTTATCTCCTGACTTAAATAGGAAAATAGAATTTCTTTACATTACCCTTAAAGCTGGAGACTATTCAAGCAAAGACTTCGTCACCCATGAGGGAGAGGAGTGTGGAATAGTCATCAAAGGAAGGCTTATGGTGAAGATGAAGGATAGAGAATACATACTAGAGGAAGGAGACAGCATCTATTTTGACAGCACTATCCCCCATAGATATATAAATATAGGGGATGAGGAATGTATATCCATATGGGCAATGACACCTCCAAGTTTTTAAAAGTATCTTGCTTTTTCCTTGGCTTCTTCAATTGCCTTTTCTAAAATTGCATCCACATCTTGACCTGATATATCCAGTCCCTCTGCTGCAATTGTGGTGAAATCATCAACTCCAAAAAATCCCATTATGGTCCTTAAGTATCTTTCCCCCATTTCATATTTTGAAGAAGGTCTACCTATATATTTACTTCCCCTAGAGGTAATAAGCATTAGCTTTTTCCCCTTCAAAAGCCCCATTGGCCCTTTTTCAGTATATTTAAAGGTAATACCTGGAATGCTTATATAGTCAATATATGCTTTAAGTATAGCAGGAAAGTTTAAATTCCACATGGGGGCTGCAATTACGTATTTATCCGCTTCTGCAAATTCATAGGCGTATTTTATAATTGGATGACTCCTGTCCTTTTCTTGTTGAAAGATAACTTTAAAATCATCAGCTCTTATAAAATCTATATTCTCCTTATATAAATCTAAAACTATTATCTCATCCATTGGATGGCTTTTTTTGTATTCCTCAATAAACCTATCGGATATCTTAAAAGTCCTGGACTCATTCTCAGGTTTGCAATTAGCTTTTATATAAAGAAGTTTGCTCATAGATACCCTCCATATTGCTTATTTTATATATAGAATGCCCAGAAGAGTATGTTTAATACCTTTTACTCCATTAAGAAAACCAAGGATTTAATCCTTGGTTTTCTAGATGTTTTACTTATTTTTTCAAAGTGAAAGGATACTCTTTCACACCTTCTATGCTGTTTACTACTTTTTCATAGCCAAGTGCTTCTAATTTCTTTGCTGCTTCTACGCTCTTAGTACCAGTATTGCAGTACAAAGCAATAGTCTTATCCTTTGGCAACTTGTCTAGATTGTTTTCTATTGCATCAAAAGGTATATTTATTGCACCTTCAATCATTCCTTCTTCCTTAACTTGGTCTGCTGGTCTAACATCTACTAAAACTATGTCACTGTTTTCAGCAATTAGCTTTTCAAAAGCTGCTCCTCTAACATCTTCATAATGTACTAATTCATATTCAAATTCCTTAACCCCTTGTGCATTAGTTACATCTTTAAAGCCATTCTTTACTAATATATCTGCTGCTTCTCCGCTCTTTTTCCCTGAGTTGCAGTAAGTGATTATTGGGAAATCCTTTAAATCTTCAATTTCACTTAATCTGCTTTCAAATTCATCTATATTTATGTTGATTGCATTTGGAATATGACCTGCCTTATATTCCTCTGGTGAACGAACGTCGATTATTAAAATTTCATCCTTTTTCTTACCTGAATTCAATTCTTCTAATTCTTCCCCAGTCATTGTCTTAATTTCAGCTACTTGTTCATCTGTTTCGCTGCTGGTTTCTTCTGTAGATGTATTAGCTGAATTTGGTTCCTTGTTTGAACAGCCAGCAACAATCGCCATAGCAAGTATAATAATTACTAAAAGAGTAACTATTTTATTTCTTGTGATATTCATATTGATCCTCCTCGTCACAACTTATTGATTTTCCGCACTTCATTATAACATGGCCTATACCCCTTTACAACAGGCCTTAAGAAGGTCAATCTTTCAATCCTTGAAAATTACAGGATTAGGAGAAACCATTATATTTATTTATAAGACAAAACACTTCCATTGACTTTATCAATAATATGTCTATTTGGTGTATCTTTAGCAGAATTTCAAAGGTATATTTACAATCCTCTTAAGAGCAATTATAATATAGGTAAATTATTCTAATCCAGGAAAGGAGTTCATTATGCGAAAATACAAAATAATATCCTTAATACTGTTCTTCCTATTGATCCAAGTATCAATTCCTGTATTTGCTCAAAAACCAGTGGACAAGCCTATAGTTGACCCTAACTTAAAGGAAAAATATCAAATACTAAAGGAAGCCAACTCAAGACTTAGAAAGGAACTATTGAAATTAAACAACAAATTGAATAGCCCTGCAGAAAAAATACCAGTTCTTACATACCACCACATTTTACCTCAGGAGTACATAGAAAAATATAACTGGACTAACAACGACAGCGTACTATCCTTAGAAGCTTTTAAAGAACAAATGGACTATCTATATGAAAACGGATTTTTTACCGCAACACTAGATGAGCTGAAAGCTTTTTTAAATGGACAAATAACACTGCCTGAAAAGACTGTAGTCATAACCTTTGATGATGGATATTTAAGCAACGCTTTATACGCATATCCAATAATGAAGGATTATAATTTTAGGGGAACTATATTTATGATAGGAAATAGAGTAAATGGAAAACAAATCCCCTTTGATCCCAGCAGCACTCAATCAATAAGCATACATGAAGCCTATAAATATTCTGATGTATTTGATTACCATAGCCATACATATAATTTACATAGAAAAGATGAAAAAAACAAGGAAATGTTAATATCATCAAAAAAAGAAGTAATCTTGGAGGATCTGCTAAAAAGTAAAGAGTTATTAAATGCCAAATACTTTGCTTATCCTTACGGAGCTTATAGCAAGAAAACCATAGAATACTTAAAAGAAACTGGTTATGAAATGGCTTTCACTACCAAAAAAGGATATGTAACTAAGGACTCTAACTGGTATGAATTGCCTAGATTCTCCATAAGTCCAAAGAATGTACCCTTAGAAAAATTCATACAGATTGTAATGGGAAATTTTCAGTGATATTCCTTACTTCATAAAAAATCCCCTATAGGATAGATTTTTACAAAATCTATCTTATAGGGGAAACTTATTATCTCCTCTTACAACAAGTCATCAAATTCTACTAACTTGCCCTTTGAATTAAATTCAAAGTACAATAGATCATCTCCATATGAATCATCTGAAACGAAATAGCCGTATACTTCTACACCTTTAAAATATTTTTCTATTTGATCATATAAATCGTATACATAATCTTCTACATCATCCAAATCCAAATCTACGTAGTCATCATAATCAATCCAAACAGTTACTTCTATATCGCCTTTATACCAATCTAGCTCAATTTCAACTTTGACACCATCGATCTTATTATAATTCTTATTTAATTTCTTTTCCACATCAGGTAATTCGACTTCTTCTTCCAACTGACTTTCTAAATCTTTAATCTCATCCTCTAATTCCTTTATTTCAGATTTCAACTTGTTTATTTCTTCTTGTTTTTCTGTTATCACACCTAATAGGTAGTCAATGTACTGGTTTGACCCTTGCCCTGGCTTATCATTTATATCAATTCTATAATTGGTTCCATCCCATAATACTTCTTTATCAAATAGTTGGGCTATAGCTCTTAATGGTACATATGTACGACTATTAACTATAAATGGTTCCAAAGATCCCTCAGGAAGATCTAATTGTACTTGTTCTCCATTTCTGTAGATTTTAATATTATTGAAAGAAGCCCATATTTGCTGTTTATAACCAATAGCAAAAGAAATAGTTGTAATAGCCAAACTGATTAAGAGTATAACAGCCACAGATGATAAAAACTTCTTTTTCAAATTCATCTCCCCCTTGTCTATTGTTATATATATAATATTATGAAAACTTCCAAATGTAAAGGATATTGGGAAAATTTATTAAACAAGGAAAAACCAACCGTCAGAGGTTGGTTCTCGCTATATATTAAAAAAATTTAGTAATATTGGGCTATATTCTAATGTTTTTGAACATCTCAACTTGCTTTTTAATGGCCACTTCAGTAGGAATCCTTTCAATGCTGGATGCTCCAAAGAATCCAACTACTCCCTTTGTCCTTTCAAGAACATAGGCAGCATCTTCAGGCATAGCAATAGGACCTCCATGGCAGAGAACTAATATATCTGGATTTACAGACTTACCTGCATCGCAAATCTCCTGTATTCTTTTTACAGATTCATCTAGTGTCAATGCTGTTTTGGCTCCAATTGTTCCCTTAGTTGTAAGTCCCATATGAGCAACTAAAATATCTGCACCAGCTTCAGCCATCTTTTTAGCTTGTTCTATATCAAATACATA
>ENA-OWOZ01001743-OWOZ01001743.1-bioreactor-metagenome-genome-assembly--contig:-NODE-1743-length-18661-cov-14.646362_pt1 | contig 18661 bp, 22 predicted proteins | sample MGYA00238140_ERZ651804 | MGnify/ENA primary metagenome ERZ651804 (study PRJEB26910, sample SAMN07631232) | bioreactor metagenome | isolation source: Switchgrass digestor | place: USA: Dartmouth... | reverse complement strand
AGCTTTCCCTATGTTATTTTAGAAGGCGGAGTGTTTAAAAAGCCTATAATAGCTTCCAATGTAGGAGGAGTTAAGGATTTAGTAATAGATGGTGAAACAGGATTGTTGTTTGAGCCTGGAGATGTGGATACGCTGAGCAAGCATATTTTAACATTGATAGAGAATGAGAAATTTAGGGAAGAATTAGGAAGTAACCTGTATTCTAGAATAAAGAAATTCTTTACGTCAGAAAAGATGGCTGACAAACACATGCTGATATACCAACAGATATTAGGTAGGTGAAGAATATGAAGAGGAAGCTTAATTGGGTTGATATTTTAATTATAGTAATAATAGTTGGATTTATCTATGGGGGTTATAAATATGTGATAAAACCTAAAGATACCGTCATGGATAAAGTCCCAGTCGAAGTTACATATAGAGTACAGAGCGTGTTAATAGAAACCGCTAATAGTATTAAGGTTGGAGATGTTTTTAAGGATAAGGACACTAATCAGGTAATAGGAGAAGTTGTGAATAAAGAAATAACGGAGTCCTATGATTTTGTTAATACAGGTGATGGGAGAATAGTAAAGAGCAAAAAACCTGATAAATATGATGTGTATTTGACTATTAGAGGAGATGCAGTTGTTACAGATGATTATATCCGCATGGGTGGAAGAGATATGCGAATTGAAGGTACAGTATATTTAAAAAACAACATCAGTTCTGTAGAATCTAAGGTTATGGCAATTGAGGTGTTTAAGTAATCATAAGGAGGAAATGAGTATGTCTAATAGACTCAACATATTGGATATATTTATAATAGCTGTGATTCTTGTTCTCAGTGCAGGCGGAATCTATAGGGTTAGCAGGGCTAATCTATATGATGTCATAAGGCCTAAACCAATTGAATTGAAAGTAAAAGTATACAATAGAGAGAAAAATACTGTTGATGTAATAAAAAAAGGAGATATATTGAAGGAATTTGATACTGGTACAGTGCTGGGCGAAATAAAGGATGTAGAAGTAAAACCAGCAACTACTGAAGTGATAACAACAGAAGGGGAAATAAAAATAGCAGAAGGAGATAGTATTTCTTCCTTCTGCCTATTCATTATTCATATATAAGCCCATTTAATTCTTCCTTTATAGCTCTCCAATTGGGCAGGAATTTGTCCATATAGGCTATGAATCTTTCATTGTGCTTCCTTTCTAGCAGGTGGGTCATTTCATGGACAACTACATACTCTATGCAAGTGGGGCTTTTCTTTACTAGTTCTAAATTAAGCCATATCCTTTTTGCTTTAGGATTGCAGCTTCCCCAGCGGGTTTTCATCTTCTTTACCCCAAATTCATTTACCTCTACACCTATTATGGGCTCCCATTTTGCTATTATTGTTGGAATCAATTTTTTTAGTTCCCTCCGATACCACTCCGTCATTGCCCTTTCTCGTAAATATTTTGGAGTATTTTCCCTTACATATAAATCTATATATTTCTTATTTCTAATTTCTACTCCCTGCTTTCTCTTATTGGTATAGATGACATTTAATAAGTATCTCTGGCCTAGGAAGTAATGGCTTTCCCCAGATACATATTCTCTTTCCGGCTGCCTTTCTTGATTTATAAACTTTTTTTGCTGTTTCCTTATCCAAGAAAGTTTTGATATGGCAAATAGTCTTATAGTGTCTGTATCCATATATTGGGGGGCCGATATCTTTACTCTGCCATCTGGAGGATGGACTGATATGTAAATGTTTTTGATATTCTTCTTTGTTAATTCTATTTCTATATTATTTACAATTATTTTTTCCATTTAGTCTCTTCCTACTCTTTGACTATTGAATATGTTTATCCTCTGAAGTACTTGAAGATTTCCTTCCTTTAAATATTTTGCTATATTTAAAATGTTGATATAGTTCGCTATTGTTTTAGACTCTATCAAATAAAAAAGATTTTATTACAGCGAAGAATTCTCTAATATAAGATCTAATGATAGTTGTTGGTGGTATTTTAGCTGGCAATCCAAAGGGAATCATGCCCAGTCTTTTAGCTAATAACTTGGATCTGAAAATATGATATCTATTGGTTGAGATTAAAACCTTTATATTTTCTCTATCATCTACTTCCTTAATCTTATCTAAACTCATCTTCAGATTCTCAAATGTGCTTGTAGACTTGTCCTCTACAAGTATTCTACTATTCTCAATCCCATTGTCTATTAAATATTTCTTCATTGCATGAGCTTCGGGAATATCCTCATTTGCGCCCTGTCCTCCTGATACTACTACTTTTACGTCTTCATTCTCTATCAAATACTCTTTAGCAGCTTTAAGCCTTTCTAGTAAGGATGGAGATGGTGTACTTCCATAAAGTCTTGCACCCAGGACAATAACGTAGTCTACTTTTTCTTTTTTCATCCTTTTCCCCTCCATAATAATTATACTTTCAATTATTATGAAAAATACTATAAAAACAATAGCTAAAGCTGCTGTTATTTTAAACATTACCTTTTTCATAAATATCCCCTTTAATTTCTTAATCACTGCATAGGCATAAAGGACACCTTCCATATATAATCTTTGTTCCTCACAAGACTAAAGCTAAATCTAAAGGGATTTCCAAATCCATCATATTCATCCAAATTTTTATCTTCCCAAGAGATATTTGCATAGTTATAATCTTCTATATATGTCAATCTAATATTTACTGGATTTTTATAATGGCTGAAATTTGTTGGTCTATCTTCCTTAGGTATTGCCATATGATATTCTTTATCCCACCCTAGTTGATCCTCTTCTTTAGTATACAATTCCCATTCAGCCTCATAGTTTTCTTCCATTAGAGCATGAATATATATCTTCATTATAGATAATGGACTCATACCATTTAAGACATTTTCATCAAAATCAATTATAAATTCTTCGTATATTTCATTTTCTCTTTCATCTAAACCTATAAAGCCTTCCTTACCAATATCAGGCTCTGGTCTATAATTATCTAATTGGATATATTTAACAAGTTTAGTCTCTGGATCATAGACTATGCTTACAGTATAATCACCTGCATAGTAATACAATCTTGGATAATAAATACCCTCTCCATATTCTCTTAATTCATCATAAATATCCTCTCCATCAGGTGTCCCTAATATATCTCTAACTTCTTCTATAAGCATACCTTCCTTTACACCATAAGTTTCTTTTGTATCGATCATACCTATATTTCCATAAATGTAATTATCGTCTTCAATATAACCATTTGTATAGAAAGTAGCTTTGTCATAATGCAGATAGAGCCCACCATATATGTAACCTTTAGAAAGTGGTTCCCCCCACTTTTCTATGATTTCTGCTGCATCATCACCAATGCCAAAATCTACATTATCTATAAAGCCATTATAGGCAGCTTTATATAATGCATTATATTCTTCGTTTACAGGATCTAAAGAACTATTACCCTTGTCTTCATCTTCACAAACTACAGTCTCATAATTTTCATCTTCATTATATGCAGGATTATCATCTGGTCCTTTATAATCTCCTACTTTGTTATCTCTATTAGTAAAGATAAATATTACTAAAAGTATTAACCCCAACAAGATAAACCTTGCTCTAATATTCTTTCCTTTCATAGTCTATCACCCTATTTCAATAATATATTCAATCCCTAATATTATTGTATCATCCTTTTCCATTTTAATCCATTAAAACTCAGACAATTATAACTAATACTATTATAGCTAAATATGTTAATTACTTTTTTAACATTCAAACAGTTTCGTCGATAGAATTAAAACTTCGTTAATTATATAATTAACAATAAGAAAGGAGAGATAGTTTACATGAACAAGAAAATGAAGGGTTGGGAATTTAGAAAAACTCATGAGCCTTTAGTACTTGTAGAAAAAGATATTCCAAGGGCAAAACCCGGTTATGTTGTTATTGAAGTTAAAGCTTGCGGATTATGCCATAGCGATGTTGGTGCCTTAGAAGATCCAGGTTGGATGAACATCATCAAATACACTCCCATTATCATTGGTCACGAGTTTTCTGGAGTCATAACAGAGGTTGGAGAGGGAGTTGAAGGCTATAAAGTAGGTGACAGAGTAGCAGTGTGTCCAATGCAACCTGAGGCAGATGGTCCTGGTTACGGTCGTGATGGAGGCTATGCAACTTATTCAACTGCACCAGTAGAATATTTAATACCAATACCAGATGAGGTAGACTTTGTCCAAGCAGCAGCTGCTACAGATGCAGGAATGACTTCATATCACGCGGTAGTTGGCCGAGGCGGCGTAAAGGAAGGAACTAAGGTAGGAATAATAGGTATAGGGGGACTTGGAACCCTTGGAAATCAATTTGCCATAGAAAAAGGAGCTAAAGTTTATGTGGCTTCCAGAAAAGAATCAGCTCGTGAAAAGGCTTTAAAAGCTGGTGCCTATAAAGCTGCAGAAAGTATACTAGATTTTAAAGACGAAGGCCTTGAAGTCATTATTGACTTTGCCGGTGCAAACAAAACAACAGCCGATGCACTAGAAGCCGTTGCACCAGGTGGCAAAGTAGTAGTGGTAGGTATGGCAAGCTTAGAAACTAACATAAACACAAGTAGCTTAATTATAAAAGAAGCTAGTGTTTTAGGCTCTGTAGGAGGAACACCAGAAGATATAAAAGATATCTTAGATTTAATGAAGGAAGGAAAAGTAAGGATCGATACAGAAGAAATATCCTTAGAACAAGTGCCAGAAGGACTTGAACGCTTAAAAGAAGGCAAGGTTACAAGCAGACTAGTTATGGTAAATAAATAGAGTCTAAAGAACTAACCCTATAGATAAAGTGTAACAGGGACGGGGATTTTTGCATCAAGTTCGTGCAAAATCCCCGTCTCTTTGTTAATATAAGTTCATTGTATCATCTTTTCCCTATTCCATCCTTTAGAATCTTTACTAAGTAGTTGGCTGCCATTTCATATTCTTCGAGATTATTTGCATCTAATAATATCCGTAGGTTTGAAAATGTATAGTTCATTAGATTTTTTATAAAATCCTTAGGTAAATCATCCCTTATTTCACCACTATTAAAGCCTTCCTCAATTAAATCTCCTATATAGTCCATGCTTTTAAATCCGTACTTTTGCAGTAAATTCTCTAAAAATTCCTTTCTGGATATAAAATACTTATTCATTCTTTCCGCATAGGCTTTAGTACCAATTTCCTTAATAAAGCTTTGGGCAAATTTATCTATTGCTGGATTCGTGTGAGCAAATTTCATTCCTGCCTTTATCAATAGCTCCAGTCTATCAAAGATACTTTCGCTATACCCTATTGTATTCATTTCTTCATATATGAACTTTAGCTTTTCTTCTGTAATTATATCCAACAAATGCATGTACAGGTCTTCTTTGTTTTTGTAATGATAATAGAAGGTTCCCTTACTTATTCCTGTTTTATTTAAAATGTTGTTTAATGATGCATTTTCGTAGCCCTTTTCTCCAAATTCTTTCATTGCTATATTTATTAATTCTTCCCTTTTTTCAAAGGATTTTTTATTATTCTTATCCATGAAATCACCTTGCATCAATATTCTACTCTTTTATTAAATATTTTATAGGACAATAGATTGAGTAGGATCAAATAAACAACTCCTATAATGTAGTATTGATTGTAGCTTAAATAGAGTATTCCTTCTCCTCTTATTATACTAGATATGGATTTAGCTGCCCAAAATCCTGGTGCAAAAGAGAAGAACAGCTCCTTCTTATCTATGAAAAACAAGGCTATAATTGGAAACAATACAAATATACCCATTCCTTTCATTACAGCAAAGCCTTCTATCTTGTTAGTAGAAAAAGCGTTTATCAAAAGACCATACATTGGAGCCTCCAAAGATGCTAAAAGAGCAATTGCAAATATGTTTTTTACAGGAAAATCTCCAATATTAGAAAACCACATGACAAATACAACTGTCAAATAGGTCAAAACAAAGACTGTGATAAATCTAAAGGATAGAAACTTGTTTATACTTAAAGGAGTCACCTTTACTGATGTAAGAATACTATCATCCCTGTCTTCAAGTATTGAAAAAGCCAGTATGGCTCCAAAGGCAATAGGTGTTATTAGAGTTAATATAACCAGTATTAAGTCTGCATATAAATCTATATTAATCCCCGACCTATCAGCTATCCATGGTAGAAAATACCTGCCTATAATACCAAATATAAATGGATATATAAGCATAAATCCTATCATAGAGTCTCGACTCCACTTCTTTAATTCAGATTTAATAAAACTTGTATACATGGTTATTCACCGCCTTCTTTAACTTGAAATTCGCCAAATTTTTTCCAGACTATACGGTATAATACTAAAGATGCCGCTATTAAATAGGTTAAAGCAAACAAAATTCTCCAGGTATCCATTCCTCCTGCAGTGCTTTCTAAAAGTATGGAAGCAGATTTAGTAGGCACTATAAATAGAATTTTATCTACTATTTCATTTTTAATAAATCCTACTTGTTCCAATAGGACTGGTATTGTAAATATAAAGGTATATTTCATCATAGCCATTAGCATTTCAGTGAAATCCCTTGTATTGAATGTTAATAAAAATCCTACTAATGAATGGAAAAAAGCTATAAGTACAACTGATCCTATTAATCCTAATAGGTTTAAGTTTATTTCCTTAAACAGCTTTCCATATCCATATATGATAAGGAGTGTAATTACATTGGATGTTATATTTGCAAAGGTTTTAGCAAATATATACTCAGTTTTGCTTATGGGAGAAACCAACAAAGTCCTTATAGTTCCCTCCTGTTTTTCATAAAAAAGAGTAGCTCCAACTAGTATCATGGACATTGCTGTAGCATCTATATATACTAACATAGGTATTAGGCTAGTTATATCTTCCACATCAACAAAATATAATACGGCTATCCATAATAAATCAACTAAAATTCCAACTGTAAATATGTTGTACTTTTTCATTCTCTGAAGTTCACCATATAATAAGGTAGTGAAGCTATTCATTTGTGCTCACCCCTGTTACCTTAATGAATATGTCATCCAGAGTTGTCTCTTTACTGTGAATGGTTAATATTTCTCTTGTCTTTATTATATTAATAAAGCTATCATCATCTTTTAAAGAATCTAGCTCAAAGGATTCTCTTTTGACTTCTTCTCCATCTCTGTATTCTACCTCTACCTTTCTCTCTCCGTATTTAAGCTTTAAATTCTTTGGAGTATCTATTTCTGTAATTTCCCCATTGGCCATAAAGGCTACTCTATCGCATAGTTCATCTACATCATTCATAAGATGGGTAGTTAGAAGGACAGTTCCTCCTTTTTCCTTATATTCCTTTATTATATCCTTTAATATTCTTGCATTGTGAGGATCTAGACCGTTAGTAGGTTCATCAAGAAATAGCATTTTAGGATTGTTTATCATAGCTCTTACAAAGTTTAATCTTATCTTCATTCCTTTAGAAAACTCTGCAACCTTCTTATCCCTGTCATCATAAAGCCCTACTCTCTTTAGCAGCTCATCTGTATCTATAGAGCTTTTATATAATTTCTTGAAGAAGTTTATATTTTCTTCAGCAGTTAGTTTAGAAAAGTGAACAGGCATTTCAAATCCTACTCCTACTTCCTCATAATAAGATTTGTCATAGGATTTTAAATCCTTCCCTTTATAAAGTATTTCTCCTTCATATCTATCTAATAGCTTTGTAAGAATCTTTTGAGTAGTACTTTTTCCTACTCCACTGGGCCCTAAAAGTCCAAATATTTCTCCTTCTTTAATTTGAAAGGATATGCCCTTTATTGTATCTTCCTTATTTTTAGGATATCTAAAGGTCAAATTGTTGATTTGATACATAAACTCACCCCTTTTTAGTATTAGACCATGTGGTCTAGACTGGTAAGTCTATTGTAATATAATATAAAATATTTGTCAATACATGCATAAGAGACGGGGGTTTTTGCATCAAATTCGTTCAAAAACCCCCGTCCCCAGTGGATCTTCAATGCAGCTTATATCCTACTTATCCTCTGTCATTTCATTATAAATAAGCTGCAGCTTTTTCAAAATACTCTGTAATTCTTTATTATCGTATAAAGAATCAAGATTACTTAATAAGTCTGGTTCTTCTAATCCTTTAATAGATATGGTTTTAGAATATATACGAGTATACTTAGTTTCTGGTTCGGTTCCCTTCTTGCTAAATTTTATGCCCTTTTCCTTGATTTTTTCCATTAACAAGACACGATTATTTGCTTCAATAGGTCCAACTTCTAAGGTGAAATATATTGAATCTGAATTTATATCCATCCAAAATAGGAATGGACCGTTATGCCACCACCATTTTTCTCTTGTTTCTCCTAGTTTCTCCTCAAAGGCATCAAACAATGGAATTTTAAAGGATACTTTTCGTGAAGAGATACGATAATTATTCTCACTAATATTTTTAAATTTCATCCATTTTTTAAATGTATTTTGAATTTGTATATTCTTCTTATCTATTGATGATTTCATTAGGGGTTTGCTTATTTCTCCCTCTGCTGAACTTCCGTTGTTTAAAATTATAGCAATTTGTTTTCTTAATAAAGCAAATTTTGGACTATTATATAGTTCAAGCATTCCTTGTTTGAGCTCAACCATATCATTCCATTTATTAATGTCAATTTTCTGTGAGAAGAATCTTGTATATCGTGCTTTTTCCTTTTTCGAATCTTCCCTAAAGGAAAGACCTGTTTTTTTCTAGTTCTTCTATTAACCAAAGACGACTACTATACTCAATTGGCCCTATTTCAGCAACAAGACATAAACGATTATCACTTGTTTGTTCATACCAAATAATTAATCCCTTTCCCAACCAATAATTTGGCTCTCTTAGTCGAAAGCGGTTAATAGAAGTCCATTCAGGTGGTAAAAGATTAGGAACAGTTGGATGTGCATTATAAAGGACTTCTCCATTAAATTGCTCATCAATAAACTGTTCAAAGCTATATGATAGTATGTTTTGCCCATGTTTATATATATAGTTAATTGTATTTTTATACTTCATTATGAACTCAAATTCATATCCTGATTCAAAATGTAATTGCTTATTGATAACAGAAGTCTCCCTAAATAATTCATCAATTGTTTCCTTGTGATTTCGATATACCTCGATGGCTTCCAATATTTGATCATGGTTTGTATAGAACTTTTCTTTTAATATCTGGTTATAATCCTCTAGAAACTTGTATACATCATAGTTTAGCTGCTCCTTAAATAACATTAGGATATTATGTAATATTGACTCAATTTTCTCATAGGTAAGTATAAAATAATTCTCATTAGAAGGTTTTTCGCCATCCAGAGTCAAGTAAATTGGAATTATAGTATAGTCTTTAAAAGTATGCTTTACAAAATCTAAATAATCATCCAATTGATTTTCAGATTCTGTAGAGTAAATTTTGTTTTCAATAATTATTATAGATTTTATTCGCTGATTAACAATAAGCAAGTCCATTAGACGGTTTTTATCTGTTTTAACCTCACGATATACATGACTATCCACTAATGAATGATTTAATATTTCACCAATTATTTCATATTGTGGATTATCCATATTTTCATCTATTAGAATTAAATACTCCATTAGCTTACGGAGAAAATAATCACCTAGATTATGATTTTCTTTAGGATTTAACAGCCAGGCTAAAATATTCGAATGGCGAATCTCATAGTTTTCTAATCTTAATATTTTTAGTGTGTTAAATGAATTAACTTTCTGATTAAGTTTTTGAAAAGTTGAATCATTTTCTAATTCAAATAAATCTCTAATTTTCATCTATTTACTCCTCCATATTACAACTCCACAACTCCAGTTCTAAATACCTCCATCATCTCTCCTGTAAGGCTTATCTTTGTCTCATCAATGGGGATATCCTCTCTCTTTACCCATTCGCCTATGGAAAGTTCATCTTCTTGTAGTGTAACTGTATCATCACCATCAAGTTCAGCAAAGAAGCCAGCAAGAAGTGTATCAGTAAAGGGCCAAGGCTGGCTCTTGTAGAATTTAAGATTTTTTACCTTTAAGCCTACTTCCTCTTTTACTTCTCTATGAACAGCCTGTTCCAAACTTTCTCCTATTTCTACAAATCCAGCTATAAGGGCATATCTAGTATATTCTCGTCCTGCATATTTAGTCAGAAGCAGACGTTCCCCATTATGTACAGCTACTATAACACAGGGAGATATAGTAGGATATGCTATAAACCCACAGGATTCACAATAGAGCATTCTTTCCGTATCTGAATGTTTCATGGGTTTTCCACATTTGCTACAGAAACGGTGATTGCCATACCAGCGATTTAGCTGCCATCCAACGACACCTGCAAATGAGCGCCAGTGTTTTAGCTCCGTCCTGAACCTTTTAGTTGTTACATAGCTCCATCCATCTACTGAATCAAGTCCTTCTTCATCTACTAGGAAATAGTTAATATTATCAATACTGAAAAGGAATTGAGCATTATCTTTAAGATGTGGAAATTCAGCCTTAAAATCAGAAAATGAGGGATACCATAGCTTATCCTTGTCATCTCTGACCAGTACAGTATCTCCTTTATATGAAAGAAATAGATCATGGAGTTCTGCTTTTTTGTTTTTAAAGCTATTATTAAATATTCTCGGTTCTATATCCTGAATCATTTTGTTCCCCCTCTTAGTTATAAATCTGCTTCATTTACATAGGTAAAATTATTAATTAATTTTATTATAGCATAATGTATTTCATTAAAAACTGGGTATAGGATTAATAAATCTGTTTATATAAGACAATAAAGGAGAGATTTCATGGCTGTTGTAACTTGGAAGGAAGTTATTGATTTTTGGTTTGATACTGAACATGTACCTCTTCATTTCGTTGAAAATCATGAGTTTGATGAATTGATTCGTACTAAATTTCTTGATACTTGGAAAGCAGGTGCTGAAGGACTATTAGTTGGCTGGCGAGAAAACATTAAGGGTAGACTTGCAGAAATTATTGTTCTAGATCAATTCTCTAGAAATCTATGGAGAAATGATATTCGCACATATACTCAGGACAAAATGGCTATTGCTTTAGCTCAAGAAGCCTTAAACCATCCATGCTATCATGAACTATCTACTTTAGAAAAAAGGTATATTCTTCTACCCTTTATGCATTCAGAGTCTTTAGAACTCCATGACTGGGCTTATAAATATTTTAAAGAACTTGGAGATGAAGAGTTTATGTATTATGAAATGTTGCATAGGGAAGTTCTGGAGAGGTTTGGACGTTACCCTTATCAAAATGAAGATTTAGGCCGAGAGTCAACACCTGAAGAAGTAGAGTATATTAAGGAAAAAGGTGGACGCTTCTATAGTTAATATATTGTAGAATAATCTGTAGCAATAACAGACCTAAAAGTATTATAATAGATATACATTAAAATTATAAATCTATACAAATAACAAAGTATATACTTTTATAAAAGTCTATCTGTATAGGTAGAATGGAGGAAACTATGTTAAAAGAATTTAAAAACTTCGCATTGAAAGGCAATATGATTGATATGGCAGTTGGTATCATTATTGGTGGTGCATTTAATGGTATTGTAAATTCATTAGTTAATGACATCATTATGCCAATACTTAGCATATTTACAGGGAAGATTGATTTTAGTAACCTTTTTATTGCCTTAGACGGCAATAAATATGAATCCTTACAAGCTGCTAAAGACGCAGGAGTGGCTACACTAAATTATGGTTCATTTATTTCTGGAGTATTGAATTTCTTAATAATGGCATTTGTTGTATTCTTAATTGTTAGATGGATCAACAGATTAAGAAGGCCAGCTCAAGTCTCAGCACCTACTACAAAGAAATGTCCTTATTGTTATTCTGATGTTCATATTAACGCTACAAAATGTCCACATTGTACATCTGATTTAACTGAAGTCGAAACTGCAATGTAAATGCAACAGGGACGGGGGTTTTTGCATCAAATTCGCGCAAAACTCCCCGTCCCCTTTGTATTAACCAAATATGGCCTTTACTACTTCCTTAAATTCTTCATACATTTTTAGTCCTTCTAAATCCTTTAAGCTTTCAACTAGTCCTTCATAGTACTTCTTTTGCATTTCATATCCTGCATTGAAGCGATTCCAAAGCTTACTTCCTTCTGTTCTTAAATCCCTTACCATACTTCTTGCATTGCTCAACTTATCGGCACAGGATATCATCTTTATCTCTTTTGGTGTATTCTCATCCATAAGATAATCTATAGTATGCTTTTTCCTATCCTTCCAAGGCGTAGATTTTCTGTTTTCAAGTTTTTCAGATGCTCCTATGACATATTGAAGAACTCTATCATTTAACTTAGTCCTTATTTCATTTTTTATAAATTCCAGGTCTAAATCTCCATCCTCTAGTACATCATGCAGTAGTCCAGCTGCAATCATCTCTTCGTCTGCCCCATTTTCCTGAAGTATCAGTGCAACTTCAAAGGGATGGACTATGTATGGTATATCAGAGCCCTTTCTTGTTTGATTCTTATGAATTTTAGCTGCAATAATTAGGGCATTGTTTATAATTGTATTTCCTATATCGTGTTCCATATTTACCTCCTATTAGAATAATATTTTCCAAAAACTAATTACACCTTATCTTCTTCCTACTAATCCCCTATCACATTTACTTTTTTTCATAAATAGCAATGGCAATTGATGTCAAACCTACAACTATGGCAAGTGGCAAACCATGGCCAAGGCGAGCCTCGTAAACATAATCTATAGAGTATACTTTAATAAAGGAGATTGAGGAAAATAGAAAAACACTTATTATAAGCCATTTTAATATAGGATAAGTTTTAATAGCCTTTTTTATATCCTTATACATAGAAGTGGCTATTTTTTATATAATCTGATTGGATTACTTACATTGCTGCAATCTCCTGATACTGTAGCAAAAACTGCTTTCCCTTTTAACCTATTTAATAGTTCATTAACTAAGGATGTACCTAGGTTCATTCTCCTGTATTGTGGCAGTACCTGTATCCATTCCAGTACTCCTTCCTTGACGGAGGTATCTAAATCTGCCATTCCAAAAGCTACAGGTATATTCTTACCATTGTTTACTTCATCAATAAATACCCATAAGCTTTCATCATATACTGCGTTCTTTACATATCTTTTACATTTATTCTATAGGCATCTAAGTCCAATTCAGAGCTTTCCTCTACTGTAGGAATAGAATTATTGCCTTTTTCAACAAGATAACAAGCACGAGTATGTCCATCAGTCATTACTAAATCTTTCCCTATTTGTTTCACAGGTATTGGATCAAATAAGTTTATATCAAAATTATTTCTTAAAAGATTTAATGAGTTTACATTTATGTAAAACTGAGATGGCTGAAGTCTCTCTGCATCAATCCAAACTATGTTATTTTCATTCATTCTTACAACCTCCTTTGATGTTACTTAAATACAACCGGGATAGGGGATTTCTGCATCAAATTGATGCAAAAACCCCCGTCCCTGTTGCACTACATATTCTATTTATAAATATCCTCCTTATAATTAAAAAGTAAATGCCCTGAAAAATGAAATATCCTACCATTACAATTAATCCATTTTTAATTAAAATTGCATTTAATAAATTTGCCAATGATTTAAGTGCAAATAATGAATGGAGTGTACTTACAATAAATGGTAAGAAAAATATTACAGCTATCTGCTTTGTTATCATGCTATTCATCTCTTTTTTAGTAATCCCAATTTTCTTCAGTATTCCATACTCTACTCCATCCTGTTTGATTTCATTAAACAATTTAAAGTAGATGATACTTCCAGTTGCCAGAAAGAATAAAAAGGCTATGAAAAATCCTAGAAATAGAGTAAATCCATAAAAGCTCCTCATCTGTCTATATGGTATTACTTTAGAATAGAAACTATTTTTATACTTCATTCCTAACATATCCGCAATCTCCAATGAACCCTTGTATGACCTTTTCCAATTGTCAACATTGATTCCATTGAATATTCTTATATCCTTCTCTGTAGCATTATCCATTAGCTTTTTATAATCATTGTCGTTTAATACTACCAAGTCAGAATAATTCATAATTAAAGTAGTCACAGAGCCATGAGTTTCTCCTTTTACCTTGAAATTTTTAGTCTCTCCATTTAAGTTCAATTCCATCACTTCATATGGATAAACTCTCTCTATATCTGTAACCTCATCAAATAGATTGGTCGTAAAAGGATAGTTATATATAACTTCATTTTCATTAACGGTTACCATCTCTCTACCTGCGGATCTGGCCAGCATATTGTAATCTGAATTGGAAATAGCTAAGATATAAGTTCCATTTCCTTCAGAATCCTTATCTGTTTCATTGGTGACATTTATTAATTTCACCTTATAGAATTCCTCTATACTAATTCCCTCATCTTCAAGTATCCTTATTGCTTCATTAATACTTTCATCATCATACAGATTCTCACCCTTCTGTAATATGGCTATATCCTGAGGCATATCACTAATACCTGAAATATTAGGTATTTCTGTAAAGAAGGAATATATGGTTTCTGTAGCTGTAAAAGTTATAGCCCCTAATATAGATGACAGAAACAATACCTTCGCAGTGTCCTTAAGCTTAAATATCATCTGGGAAAAAGCCACCATATTTGTCTTGTTATAAAACAGACCCTTATTATTGGCTAACTTATTTGCTAAAACTATGCTAAACTGAGTAAATATGAAGTAGGTTCCCAAAACAACTATTAACACTACCGGTATCATAGCAAATATTACAAGAGCTCCATCTACAATCCAAGCGGTAATATAGCCAAGTCCTAATAAGATTACTCCTAAGGCTGCCTTTATCCTGGAATACCTTGGCATTTTCTTAGGCACTCTTTCTGTTTTAAGGTTGTCTACTATTTCCTTGTTTCTTATCTTTGATGCTGCCAGTAAATTAACTACCTGAAACAATCCCAAGAATATTATAACTGTAAGCAATGTTGCTGTTAATGATACGTTAAATGGCAAGCTTATATCCATAAAAGCTTCCATAGCCATGAAAAACAGCTTTGAAAAAAGCATTCCAGCCAAAACTCCTGATATTATGGAAACAAGAGATATAATAATTCCTTCTGTTAATATATATTTTCTTATTTGCTTATTTGTCATTCCAAATAGGGATAATAGTCCAAATTCCTTCCCTCTGGATTTTATAAACATACTAGTTGCATAGCCAATAAATAAGACTGTAAATATGATTATTATGACTAGGCATATAAAGATACCACTCATTGCTCCAGAATGTACTGTTGCACTAGGAGCCAAGGGTCCACTTCTTAACCTAGGATGGAATAGGAAGTTTAAAAATATATAGAATACAGCTATAGTAAATACATTGCTTAAATAATACATTACATATCTATATAGGTTTCCCTTTAAGTTCTTCAAGGCAAAATCATATAGTCTCATTGTATCCACCTCCAATTAAGGAAAGGCCATCCAATATTTCCTTGAAGAATACTTGTCTAGAAGAGCTCTTTACCAGTTCTAAATAGAACTTACCATCCTTGATCATAACAATCCTATTGCAAAAGCTTGCTGCAAAGGCATCATGAGTAACCATAACAATTGTGGCTCTCCTTTTTTCATTTATAGTCTCCAAAGCCTCCATTAAGTCCATTGATGCCTTTGAATCCAGATTTCCTGTAGGTTCATCGGCAAGTATTATTGATGGGTCGTTTATCAAAGCTCTAGCACATGCAGTTCTCTGCTGTTGACCTCCTGAAATCTCATAGGTTCTCTTGTTTAGAATCTCCTCTATATTAAGTATTTTAGCCATATCCATAGCCTTTTTCTCTATTTCTTTCTGTCCTTTCCCCTCCAACACTAGAGGCAGTATTATATTTTCCTTAACTGAAAGAGTATCCAGCAAATTAAAATCCTGAAATATAAAGCCCAAGTTTTTCCTTCTGAAAAGGGCCAATTCATCCTCATCCAATCTATGTGGGTTTTTCCCATTTATTAATACTTCTCCAGAGGTAGGCGAGTCTATTGTAGCAAGTATATTCAAAAGAGTAGTCTTGCCACTTCCTGAAGGGCCCATGACCCCCACAAACTCTCCTTCCTTAACATTCATTGAAAAATCATCCAATGCTTTTACAGTTACTCCCTTTCCCTTAGAGCCATATATTTTAGATAATCCTTTAGTCTCCAATATAAACATTTCCTTACCTCCCAACGTTATTGTTATCTACATTTTAAAAAAATAAGAGAAATCCTTCCATTGATTTCCCTTACAAAGACAAAATATTATCTTACAATTTTGTCATATATGCTCCTTGAGTCGTAGAATATGATTCTCACTATGGTTCCCATGCCTTCCACCGATTTTATTTCTACACCATGTCCTATTCTGTCGCATATCTCCTTTACAAGGTAAAGTCCCATTCCTGTTGATTCATAGTACTTTCTTCCGTTTTCTCCTGTGAAAAAGGCATTGAATACCCTGTCTAAATCCTTATTGGGTATTCCTACCCCGTTATCCTCTATAGAAAGAACTGTGCTGTTTTCCTCTCTGGAAAGGCTAACATGTATGTACTTCCTTTCTATATCCTTTACTCTGGTATATTTAATGGAATTGGATATTATCTGGCTTATTATGAATTTTAGCCACTTCTTATCGCTTTTAACCAGTGTGTTCTCCTTAGATTCTATGGTTGGATAAATGGAATTTACTATAAACGCATTCTTATTTTCATTGATGACCTTTCTGACAATATCTATTACATCAATCTTCTCTACCTTAAAATCCATTTCAAAATCGTTTATTCTCAAAGAGTATAGTTCCATTTCAAGTCCATGGGATAGCTTTTCTATCTCTTCCTCAATGCTTTCATAGTTCTTTCTTGTATTTTCATCTATATCCTTCTCCTTTTCCTTTTCCAAAAGAAGCTTAATTACAGATATTGGAGTCTTAAGCTGATGAATCCATCTGCTTTTTAAGTTAAGCTGGGTTCTGTATTTCTTTCTATAGCTGTCTAGAGTATTCTCATAATGCATATAGTTTTTAGTAAGCAGCTTTTTAAAAGCTCTATGCTCTCTATTTGCCCTGTCAGGCATATTAAATATATAGTCAGATTCATCCCTTTCTAGGCCTCTATTTATAGCCCTATATACTTCCCTCTTTCTTAAGTAATCTATAGCCAAAAAAACTATTAGCATAGCTATGGAAATTAATATAGCATACAATATATTTCCAATATTAAGGCCAATATCTCTATTAATAGAATCAAGGCTCATAATGACTATTACTAAAACAATGCTTATAAAATAGAACAATATGTATAAAAGCCTATCAATCAGATAATCGGTAAATTTCATAATATCACCTAATTCCAAGTTTTTATCATAGAATATCCCTGACCTCTTTTCGTTACAATAGCATCAAATATTCCTATATCCTCTAATCGTTTTCTCAATCTTGCAATATTCACGGATAAAGTATTGTCATCTACAAAATCCATATCATCCCAAAGCTCTTCCAATAGCTTCTCTCTAGATACTATATTATCCAGGTTCTTAATGAGGACATTAAGTAGAGCAAATTCCTTCTTGCTAAGCTCTTCCTTCTTTTGGCTCCACTCAATTATATTTTGCCCAGGATAAAGGTACAATCCCTCTACCTCCAGCACATCCCTTGAATTATTTTCAGCATATTCTCCATAGGCTCTTCTCATAACTCCCTTTATTTTAGCCATTAACAGATCGAAGGAAAAGGGTTTAACTATATAATCGTCTCCTCCATTTTCTATGGCCAAAACCTGGTCCATATCTGAAAACCTTGCTGATATGAATATTATTGGAGCCTTAGATATGCTCCTTATCTCCCTGCACCAGAAAAACCCATCATAATTTGGAAGGTTTATATCCATAAGAACTAGGTGAGGTGCTTTCTTTATAAACTCTCCCTTTATGTTGGTATAGTCATTTACTGTTTCAACATCATAATTATATCTTATCAGTCCATCTTTTATTAGATTTCTAAGCTTTTCATCATCTTCTATAATTAATACCTTATACATATTATCACTCCAAAAGGTTTAATTCATATTAGTTAGTTTTATTATAACAGATATAGATAAAAAATAAGCTAGTAAGTTCTAAAGAGCTATAGTTAAGAACATATATATTTAATAAAAAATACAGTCGATTACTGTTTCGCCTATGGAAACTTAAGTTTAGCCATAGACTGCAAATGTAATCTCCTTGTATTTTTATTAAAGATACAAGTTCCCTTATCTTTATATATGTTAAAATATAAGTACATTATAAGAGAAAGGGGTTTTCATATGAAATTCATATCATACATTTATAAAGGCAATGAAGGCTATGGAATAGTAGATAAAAGCAATAATTCAATAATCCCAATGAAGTCAATTTTAACTTATCTATACAAAGAAACTCCAAAAAATCTACTGGAATTCATCGAAATCTATTCAGATACTTTAATTGAAGATATTGAGCCTGTTTTATCAAAAGGAAATATAAAAGGAATTCCTTATGATGATGTTAAAATTACTGCTCCTATTCCTCATCCAAGAAGAAATGTATTTTGCTTAGGTAAAAATTATAAAGAACATGCTATGGAAAT
>ENA-OWOZ01001742-OWOZ01001742.1-bioreactor-metagenome-genome-assembly--contig:-NODE-1742-length-18663-cov-3.352846_pt1 | contig 18663 bp, 8 predicted proteins | sample MGYA00238140_ERZ651804 | MGnify/ENA primary metagenome ERZ651804 (study PRJEB26910, sample SAMN07631232) | bioreactor metagenome | isolation source: Switchgrass digestor | place: USA: Dartmouth... | reverse complement strand
AAAATTCATATTGTATGATGAAGAGAGCGGTCAAACCTTTGAATACTATTATGAAAACGGTATTGTGGACTATATTAAGGAAATAGATGCAGGTAAGGGTTTTACAGGCATCCAGTTTTTCGAGACGACAACAAAGGGAAGGGACAGGGAAGACAAGCCTGAATACAAGTTAAAAATTCAGGTTGCTTTTTGTTTTAATAACGAAATAAATCTCCTTGAATATTATCATAACTCAAGTTTCCTTGAACATGGCGGTTCCCCCGATAAAGCGGTAAGGGCTGCATTTGTTAATGAAATCGACAAGTGTATCAGGGCAAGGAACAAATACAATAAAGATGAATCCAAAATTACTTTTGCTGATATACAGGAGAGTTTGATACTTGTTACCAATACTTTTTCAACAATAACCAGCTATGAAAACCAAACCAAGAAATCTATAACTAATAAATTTATACAGGATGCTATGACGGAATTCCTAAAGCAACAGCTGGAAGTATACTTTATTGAAAATAAAATTGAGAGCGACAAGATAATAGAACAGGTACTTTTAAATAAGCGGAGCAGGGAAACCGCAGAAAAAACAAGACTGAATATAAAGAAAAAATTAGGCGGAAACCTTGATATATCCAGCAGGGTTAAGAAATTTGTGGATTGCAGGACAAAAGACATAAGCAAAAGGGAACTGTATATAGTGGAAGGAGATTCAGCCCTTGGTGCATGTAAGCTGGGAAGAGACGCGGAGTTCCAGGCTATCATGCCCATAAGGGGAAAAATACTTAACTGTCTGAAAAGTGGATATGAAGGGATCTTTAGAAATGAAGTCATAGTTGACCTGCTGAAAGTCCTGGGATGCGGCGTTGAGATCAAATCCAAGCATAACAGGGAATTAAACACTTTTAATATGGAGAATCTCAGATGGGGAAAAATCATTATCTGTACGGATGCCGATGTGGACGGTTTCCAGATAAGGACGCTGATACTGGCGATGTTATACAGGCTCGTTCCCACGTTAATAAAAGAAGGCAAGGTTTATATTGCTGAAACCCCTTTGTTTGAAATTAACACCAAGGACAAAACATATTTTGCGTACAATGAAAAGGAGAAAAACGAAATACTTTCAAAGATAAAGGGCAAGTATACCATACAACGTTCGAAGGGTCTCGGAGAGAATAATCCTGAGATGATGTGGGAAACAACAATGAACCCCAAGACCAGAAGACTTATTAAGGTGACCCCGGATGATGAAGAAATAACAAAGCAGGTATTTGACCTTTTGCTGGGGGACAATCTTCAGGGAAGAAAAAATTTTATAGAAACAGAGGGATACAAATACCTTGATATGATTGATGTAAGTTGATTTTTTATTTACTTCATAAACTGTATATATAAAATTCATCGACAATAAATATAAACCGGACAAAGGTGAGTTGGTTAAATGGAAAACATAAATGTAACTGAACAGAATATTACCACAACCCTTGAAAAAAATTATATGCCATATGCAATGAGTGTAATAATTTCACGTGCAATTCCGGAAATTGACGGTTTTAAGCCATCTCACAGGAAGCTCTTGTTTACAATGTATTCAATGGGACTTCTCACTGGTGCCAGAACAAAATCGGCAAATGTAGTGGGACAAACTATGAAACTTAATCCTCACGGTGATATGGCAATTTACGAAACTCTTGTCCGTTTAACCCGGAGTTATGGTGCACTGCTGCATCCGTTTATAGATTCAAAAGGGAATTTCGGCAAGCAGTATTCAAGGGATATGAAATACGCCGCACCCCGTTATACCGAGGTAAAGCTTGATAGGATAGCCGGTGAACTTTTTAGCGAACTGGAGAAAAATGCCGTAGATTTTGTAGATAATTACGATGGCACCATGAAGGAACCTGTATTGCTTCCTACTACGTTTCCCAATATCCTTGTGAACCCGAATCAGGGTATTGCTGTGGGCATGGCAAGTAACATATGCAGCTTTAATCTGAAAGAAATATGTGAAGCCGTTGTGCATTTTATTAACGATGAAAACGTGGACTTAACACAGTATATTAAAGCACCGGATTTTTCAACCGGAGGAAGTCTGATATACAATGAAAAGGAAATTCGTGAAATATATGAAACAGGCAGAGGCAGTTTCAAGTTAAGGGCAAAGTACAGGTATGATAAGAAGAACAGCTGTATCGAAGTATATGAGATACCGTATACAACTTCAAGCGAGGCTATAATTGATGCCATTGTCCAGCTTGTGAAATCAGGAAAAATAAAGGATATAACCGATATCAGGGATGAAACCGACCTGGAGGGTCTTAAAATAACCATTGATATTAAGAAGAGTGCTGACCCGGATGAACTAATGAACAAGCTTTATAAGCTCACACCCCTGGAGGATTCTTTTTCATGTAATTTTAACATACTTATAAACGGCGTACCAAGAGTCATGGGAATTAAAGAGATATTCAGGGAGTGGATTAATTTCAGGGTAAACTGCATAAAAAGGGTCACAATGTTTGACATTGAAAACAAATCAAAGAAGCTTCACCTGTTGCTTGGATTGCAAAAAATCTTGCTTGACATAGATAAGGCAATCAGGATAATACGGAATACCGAGAAGGATTCGGATGTAATACCGAACCTTATGAAAGCTTTTGATATAGACCAGGTCCAGGCAGAGTTTGTGGCGGAAATAAAACTGAGAAACCTGAACAGGGAATATATATTGAATCGTGTGGGTGAGATAGAGACCCTGCAGGAAGAAATTGCAGAACTTAAAAGTGTTTATGAAAGCGATAAAAAAATAAAGAAAATCATTATAAAGCAGTTGAACGAAATAGCTAAAAAATACGGGCAGCCAAGAAAAACTGAAATTGTATATAAGGATTTGGTTGAAGAAATAACTGAGGAGCATTTTATAGAAGAGTACAATGTAAAGCTGTTCCTGACCGAGCAAAACTATATTAAGAAAATACCTCTTGTTTCACTGAGGGCAAATCCTGAGCAAAAACTTAAAGAGGGAGACCGTATTATTCAGGAAATTGATGGGAAAAATAAGGATGATTTGCTGTTGTTCTCAAACAAGTGCACTGTGTACAAAATAAAGGTTCATGAGCTGGAGGACCACAAGGCAAGCGTCTTGGGTGAATATCTTGCAAACAAGTTGAACCTGGAGGAGGACGAAAAAATCATATATATTGTTTCTACAAGTGATTACAATGGCTATATGCTGTTTTCATTTGAAAACGGGAAAATAGCCAAGATTGACATGGCAAGCTATGCTACCAAAACAAACAGGAAGAAACTTGTTAACGCATATTCTAACCTGTCAAGGCTTATAAATATAATGCATATTGATAATGATACGAACCTGGTGGCATACAGCGACATTGGAAAAGTCCTTGTTTTTAATACTTCAGAGATTAGTTCCAAGTCAACGAGAGATTCACAGGGTGTGCAGGTATTGAAGCAGAAAAACAACAGCAGGATGGTAGAAATTAAAACATTGGATGAAGCCGGGCTTACCGACCCTGATTATTACAGGACCAAAAATATACCTGCCGTGGGCTGTTACCTGAAAAAGGAGGATGCAAGAAAAAACCAGATTGAGATGGACCTTGGAAAGGGAAAATTATAAGTAAGAAGTTATAAGTGTTTGTAAAAAGCTTTAAAAGTAGTAGTTATAAGAAGTTATAAAACAGTTATAAAATAAAAGTTTATGAATTAGATGGCAGGAAGATATAGGCATACAAGTAAAAATTCAGAAACTATGAATAATTATTAAAATGGGAGGGATGTTAAACATGGTTCCAAAAAAGGTTCTTGAAGAGGTCTTGGCTAAGGCTTTAAGCCTTGGAGGAGATTTTGCGGAAATATTTGTTGAGGACAGGGTAAGCACCAGCATAAGAATGATGAACGGCAGTATAAATAATGTCATTTCAGGTAGGGATTACGGTGCAGGTATAAGGATAATGAAAGGATTTAAATGTGTTTACGCTTATACCAATGATGTAGGAAGGGCTTCTCTGCTTGATACGGCGTATAAGGCGGCCTGTGCACTGAAAGATTCCGGGCAGGAAATTGACATAAATCTGTCAGAAAGGATATATACAAATATACACCCTGTGTTATATGTTCCTTCGTCGGTGGACACCCGCAAAAAGGCGGCGATAGTTAGAGAAGCATATAAGGCGGCAAAGGACTATTCTCCTGAAATTGTACAGGTAGTGGCATGGTATGGGGATGTGGACCAGAAAGTGCTCATCGCAAACAGCGATGGCCTTTTAGTGGAGGACAGGAGGATTAGGACAAGACTGCATATTCAATCAGTGGCAAGCGACGGTAAGGAAAATCAAACAGGTTTTACCGGACCGGGTAGGTCAATGGGATTCGAAATGTTTGAAACAATTGATCCCGAGGCCTATGGAAGGGAAGCCAGCAGAATGGCTGTAACCATGCTTCATGCTGATTTGTGTCCTGCAGGAAGAATGCCGGTTGTTATAGATAACGGTTTTGGCGGAGTGATATTCCATGAAGCATGCGGTCACGGCCTTGAAGCGACTTTTGTTTCGAAAGGCCACTCGGTATTTGCGGGTAAACTGGGAGAAAAGGTTGCATCCGAAAAGGTGACTGCCATAGATGACGGAACGATACCCAATGCTTGGGGTTCAATAAATATTGACGATGAGGGTATACCTTCACAGAGAAAGGTATTAATTGAAAAGGGAATATTAAAAGGTTACATGGTAGACAAATTAAACGGCAGAAGAATGGGAATGGCACCTACCGGAAGCTCAAGGCGGCAATCTTACAAGTATGCGCCCACCTCCAGGATGACAAATACTTATATAGCTCCCGGAGAAGATAATGAGGAGGATATAATTGCTTCAACCCCTGAGGGATTGTATGCAAAGGAAATGGGCGGAGGTTCCGTTGACCCTGTTACCGGTGAGTTTAACTTTGCAGTTGCAGAGGCTTATCTAATAAAGAACGGCAAGATTGACAAACCTGTTAGAGGAGCAACATTGATAGGTAAAGGTTCGGAAATACTGTTAAAGATTGATATGGTCGGAAAGAACCTTGATATGGGTCAGGGTATGTGCGGATCCATAAGCGGAAGTGTTCCTACAAACGTTGGCCAACCGATGATCAGGGTTTCTGAAATTACCGTTGGAGGGAGGTAAATAATATGGGAAACATGAATTTCACCGAATTTAAGGAAAAATTATTCGATGCTGCCAGAAAAAAAGGGTTTACCGACTTTGAGATATTTTACACCAGTGGTGAAAATTTCGGAGTAACTGTTTACCGTGGGGAGATTGATAATTATAGTGTTAATGCCACAAGGGGACTTGGATTCAGAGGAATTTTTGAGGGAAAAATGGGATATTCATATACTGAAATCCTTGATGATGAAGCGGTGGATCTTCTGGTGGAAAACGCCAAAGTCAATGCAACTATTATAGATGATGAGGATAAAGAGGAGATCTTTGCCGGAAGTGAGAAGTATTCGAATATAAACTGCTATAATGAAGAATTGGATGATATAAGCGCAGACCGGAAGATAGAGCTTGCCATGGAGATGGAAAAAACGGCACTGGAAGAGGATAAAAGGGTTAAGGATGTAAGGCACTGCAGCGTTCATTCTTTTGCTGTAAACGTAAGCCTGGTAAATTCAAAGGGGCTGGAGTTGAGCCACAGGACAAATGCCATTTATGCGATGCTTTCACCGGTTGTCGAAGAAAATGGTAAAACCAATACAGCAATGGAATTTATTGCTACCAGAAACTTGAGAGATTTTAATGTGCATAACCTGGCAAAAGAAGCAGTGAGGAAATCCCTTTCATTCATTGGCGCAAAACCTGTTCGTACAGGCAAGTACATGGTTATATTGAATAATGAAACTGCTTCGGATATACTTGAGACCTATTCCTCCATCTTTAGTGCTGAGAGGGTGCAAAAGGGCATGTCCCTGTTGAAGGATAAAACAGGCAAGATGGTAGGATCAAAAGCTCTTACAATTATTGATGACCCCCTTATGGAAAACGGGATGGTATCCGCACCCTTTGACGGCGAAGGTGTGGCCTGTTATAAGAAGGAGGTAATAAAGGAAGGACAGCTTGTTACATTACTTTACAACTTAAAAGCTGCTGCTAAAGACGGAGTTAAAAGCACGGGTAATGCATCAAGGCCTTCATATGCCTCAACCATTGATATAGCACCTTCAAATTTTTACATCAAGCCAGGAGAACTTGAACTGGAAGCATTGTGCCAAAAGATGCATAACGGGCTTTTAATAACTGAAGTTCAAGGGCTTCACTCAGGGGCAAATACTATATCGGGTGATTTTTCACTTGCCGCCAAAGGATTTGAAATAGTAAACGGAAAGATAAGCCGTCCTGTTGAGCAAATAACAATAGCCGGCAACTTTTATAAGATGATGGAAGATGTTATAGAAGTGGGTAAAGATCTTAGATTCGGTGTGCCATCGGGTGTATCTTCATTCGGAAGCCCTGCTCTGCTGATTAGGGAATTATCCGTAGCAGGCTTGAATGATTAAGAGAATAAGGCAGTGATATGGAATAGTAACAAAAATACCGGAACCATGTATTTATATGGTTCCGGTATTTTATTTATAATTACATATTTATAATTACAAAATCATCGTTAATTGCCGAAAAACTCTTCATAAAGGGATTTTACCGCTTTTATACAGTCTTCTGCTTTAACACCGAACATAATGCTTATCTCTGAAACCCCTTGATTTATCATTTCTATATTGACACCAACCCTCGCAAAGGCTGCCGTTGCCCTGGCTGCAATTCCTACAGTCTGGCTCATGCCTTCTCCTACAATCATAATGAGAGCAAGATTATGCATGATTGAAACTTCATCCACTGATAGTTCATTCCTGATACGGTCAAGTATACGTGCTTCCACATCCTTATCCAGCTGAGACTGGTTTAAAACAACCGATATATGATCAATACCCGATGGCATGTGATCATAGGAGATATTCTCATCCTCAAGTATTTTCAAAAGCTTTCTCCCAAATCCAATTTCACGGTTCATCAGGTATTTGCTTATATTAATGCAGCAGAACCTGTCGTCATTAGCAATACCGATAACAGGACGGGTAATATTGTGTCTTGCCGGAACGATGGCTGTACCGGGAGCATTAGGATTATTGGTGTTCTTTATTCTTACCGTGATTCCCTTTCGATATACAGGGATTAATGCCTCTTCATGCAGTACATTAAAACCGGCATAGGAAAGTTCGCGCATTTCCCTGTATGTAAGCTCGTGTATAGGACATGGGTTGGAAATTATTCGTGGATTAACGGAATAGACACAGTCAACATCCGTATAGTTTTCATAAATGTCAGCATCTACTGCTGCAGCCAGTATGGAACCTGTGATGTCAGACCCTCCCCGGGAAAACGTAACTATCTCTCCGTTAAGAGAGTAGCCGAAAAATCCGGGGAAAACAATAATTCCTGGAATCTCCTTTAAACATTTCAGGTTCTCATAGGATTGGGGTAGAACCTGTGCGTTGCCGAATTCGTTACTGAGCAGCAGTCCTGCATCTTTCGGGTTTACGTAGCATGCATTTATGCCCAGGCTTTTTAGATAGCATGCCACAAGTTTAGCGCAGTTATCTTCACCCGCTGCTTTCATTATGTCAACAAACTCTTTTTTGTTTCCTGAATATAATTTTAAGCGGCTTTTAATATCTGTGCTTATTTCATCCATTATGCCGTCCGAAATACCAAGGTCGGTTGCAATGTCGTTGAAACGACCAATTACTTCCTGGCATTCCTTATCAGCATTACCTTTCTCTATATAACTTTCGGCGCATTTAATAAGAAGATCCGTAACTTTTGTATCTTCACTGTATCTTTTACCCGGTGCCGAAACAACCACGATTTTTATTTCCGGGTCCGATGTTATAATATTGCATACCTTTTTTACTTGCTCTGCATTTGCTAGAGAAGTACCGCCAAATTTTGCAACTTTCATTCTCAATCCCTCACTTATATTTGCATAGATAACATACTAAAAAGGAGATTTACTCCCTACTATACATTATATTTTAAATTACTTAAAGTGTTATTTATTTCGGTTGCAACGTAATGCATATGTAAATAAGAATGCATATGAAAATACACATGCAAACATATAATTAAATAATACAATCACTTGTAAAAGGTGTCAATAATTTTATTTTTTTGTGGATATAAACATAAAATATATAGTTAATACAAAAAAATAGAGTATTACGATAGGAAAAATTTAATTTTTATCAAAAGGTCTTTACACCTTAAAAGATTATGGGTATATAAAATATATAAACAGCAATGCAGAGAAGTAGAGAGGTTGGGTGACATTATGATCGAAAAAGAAACCATTAAAATAACAGGTATGTCATGTGCTGCTTGTGCAGCCCGAATTGAAAAGAGGCTGAATAAGCTTGAAGGTATACAAAAAGCTGTGGTAAACCTTACAACTGAGAAAGCGTCGGTAGAATATGACAGCGCAAAAGTTCAAGTTTCGGACATGATCAAGGCCATAGAAGCACTTGGATATAAGGCCGAGAAGTTTGAAGAAGCCGGCTTTGACAGGGAAAAGGAGCAGAGGGAAAAGGAAATAAAACGTTTAAGGACTGAGTTCGTAGTCTCTGCAATACTTAGCTTTCCCCTGGTTATGGCAATGATTTTGCACCTGTTAAATATCAACCTGGCATTTCTTCATAATGAATATTTACAGCTGATAATTGCTACGCCCGTGCAGTTTATAATAGGCTTTAGATTCTATAAGAATGCATTTCATGCCCTTAAGGCCAAAAGCCCCAATATGGATGTCCTGATAGCCATGGGTACATCAGCGGCGTATTTTTTCAGTATTTATAATGCGTTCTTTGTACCGGCCGAACCGGGTATGATGAAGGAACTGTACTTTGAGGCTGCTGCGGTTATCATCACCCTGATACTTCTTGGGAAATACCTGGAAGCTGTGGCCAAGGGCAAAACCTCGGAGGCCATAAAGAAGCTGATGGGCTTACAGCCCAAAACCGCCAGGGTTATAAGGAATGGCAGAGAAGAGGATATCCCGGTGAATGAAGTGGAAGTCGGGGATGTCATAGTGGTGAGACCTGGAGAAAAGGTTCCGGTAGACGGGAAGATTATCGAGGGCAGTTCTTCCATAGATGAGTCCATGTTGACCGGAGAAAGTCTGCCTGTGGAAAAAAAGGTTGGGGATATTGTTATCGGTGCAACAATAAACAAGTATGGAACCTTTAAGTTTGAAGCCACAAAGGTGGGTAAGGATACGGTCCTGTCGCAAATAATTAAAATGGTAGAGGAGGCCCAGGGTTCGAAAGCGCCTATACAGAAGGTTGCTGACAAGGTATCGGGAGTTTTTGTACCTGTGGTCCTGGGAATTGCGGTTATAACATTTCTGATCTGGTACCTTGCGGCCGGTGACTTTACCCATGCTATTGTCAGCGCAGTATCTGTCTTAGTCATAGCATGCCCTTGCGCCTTGGGCCTGGCAACCCCAACTGCTATCATGGTTGGTACGGGAAAGGGTGCGGAAAACGGTATCCTTATCAAAGGCGGAGAATACCTTGAAATGGCGTATAAGTTAAATGCCGTGGTGCTTGATAAGACAGGAACAATTACAAAGGGACAGCCGGAAGTAACGGATATATTATCATTAGGACAAATTCAAAGTAATGAACTTCTCCGCCTGGCTGCCATTGCCGAGAAGAATTCCGAACATCCCTTGGGAACGGCTATTTATGAAAGAGGTAAGAGGGAATTTGGCAGTATACCCGATCCTGAAGGGTTTGAGGCAATTCCCGGAATGGGAGTCGTGGCGGTTGTTAACCGGAAAGAAATATATATAGGAACCCGCAAATTGATGGCTGAAAGAAATATAGATACTAAATCGTCGGAAACGTTAATAACGCAACTTGAGGATGAAGGTAAGACTGCAATGTTGATAGCCGTGGATAAAAAGATTGAAGGAATTATAGCAGTTGCGGATACTCTTAAGGAAAGTTCAAAACAAGCCATTGAGGAATTAAAAGAGATGGGCGTCGAAGTATATATGATAACCGGTGACAACAAGAGAACGGCTGCCGCAATTGCAAGACAAGTAGGCATTTCTAATGTCCTGGCAGAAGTACTTCCTGAGAAAAAGGCAGATGAAGTGGAGAAACTCAAGAAACAGGGCAAGGTGGTCGCAATGGTGGGTGACGGAATAAATGATGCTCCGGCCCTTGCCACTGCAGACATAGGCATGGCCATCGGTACGGGAACGGACGTGGCAATTGAAGCATCGGATATAACCCTGATGAGGGGGGATTTGAACGCTATACCTGCAGCAATCCGTCTGTCAAGGAGAACCATGAGAAAAATAAAGCAAAACCTGTTCTGGGCTTTTATATATAACATTATAGGCATACCCTTTGCAGCAATGGGCCTGCTAAACCCAATTATAGCCGGAGGAGCGATGGCATTCAGTTCAGTATCAGTTGTTACAAACTCCCTCAGCTTAAAGGGATTCAACCCATATAAAAAATAAATAAAAAGGTAAATTAAGAAATAAAGAAGATAGTGAATGGAAAACAAAAAAACAGAACATTTGTTTGACTAAATGCATATTTGTGGTATAATATAATGAACAAAAAAAATGCTTGAGGGAGGCAACCTTTAAATATATGCCGGAATTTAAAATCGTATCTGATTTTAAAATGCAGGGTGACCAGCCTGAAGCAGTAGAGAAACTGGTTGAGGGTATTAAGAAGGGATACAAAAAGCAAACCTTGCTAGGGGTTACCGGTTCAGGCAAGACCTTTACCATGGCCAATATTATTGAAAGGGTACAAAAGCCCACGTTGGTAATAGCCCATAATAAAACTCTTGCAGCTCAGCTTTGCAGCGAGTTTAAGGAGTTTTTCCCAAATAATGCGGTTGAATATTTTGTAAGTTACTACGACTATTATCAGCCTGAAGCCTACATACCCTCAACAGACACCTATATTGAGAAGGATGCGTCAATAAATGATGAAATAGATAAATTAAGGCACTCAGCCACGGCCGCGTTGTTTGAGAGGCGGGATGTGATTATCGTGGCCAGTGTTTCATGCATATATGGCCTTGGAGACCCTGACGACTACAGGACCCTTATGATTTCCCTTCGTCCCGGAATGCGCAAGGACAGGGATGAAGTGATAAGAAAACTGGTTGAAATCCAATATACCAGGAATGAAATAGATTTCAAACGAAGCACTTTCAGGGCACGGGGCGACGTGCTGGAAATATTTCCTGCATCTTCTTCAGAAAGGGTTATAAGAGTTGAATTTTTTGGGGATGAAATTGAAAGGATAACCGAAATAGACCCCCTTACAGGAGAAATACTTGGGGTCAGATCCCATGTGGCAATTTTCCCGGCATCCCACTATACTACCACCTGTGATAAAATGGAGAAAGCCCTTATTTCAATTGAAAAGGAGCTTGAGGAAAGGTTAAGGGAACTCAGGAGCCAGGGAAAACTGCTTGAAGCCCAGCGCCTTGAGCAGAGAACAAGATACGACATTGAAATGATGAGGGAATTGGGATTTTGCCAGGGTATAGAGAACTACTCAAGGCATATAAGCGGAAGGAAGCCGGGAAGCCCTCCCTATACCTTGCTTGATTATTTCCCTGATGACTATCTTATGTTTATTGATGAGTCTCACGTAACAATCCCCCAGCTAAACGGAATGTATAACGGGGACATGTCAAGAAAGAGCGCATTGGTGGAATACGGTTTTCGCCTGCCGTCGGCCTTTGACAACAGACCTCTTAAGTTTGAAGAATTCGAACAGAAAATCAACCAGGTGATATTTGTAAGTGCCACACCGGCCCAGTACGAACGCGAGTGTTCGGAACAGATAGTTGAGCAGATTATCAGGCCGACCGGACTGGTGGACCCTGAGGTTGTAGTGAAACCTGTACAGGGGCAAATAGATGACCTTATTGACGAAATAAGCATCCGGGTTAAAAAGAATCAACGTGTACTGGTAACCACACTTACCAAGAGGATGGCGGAGGATTTGACCGAATATCTCAAGGAAATGGGGTTTAAGGTAAAATACCTGCATTCCGATATAGAAACCATAGAACGTATGGAGATAATAAGAGACTTGAGACTTGGAGTTTTTGATGTCCTGGTAGGTATAAACCTGTTAAGGGAAGGACTGGACCTGCCTGAAGTTACACTGGTGGCTATTCTTGATGCCGATAAGGAAGGATTTTTGAGGTCTGAAACATCCCTGATCCAGACTATAGGCAGGGCAGCGAGGAATGTTGAAGGTAAGGTTATAATGTATGCAGACGTTATTACAGATTCCATGAGAAGGGCAATTGACGAGACAAACAGGAGAAGAAAAATGCAGATGGAATATAACCGCAAACATGGAATCACCCCAAAAAGCGTTCAAAAGGGTATCAGGGATATTATAGAAATAACCTCTGCAGTAGAGGATGGTAAGGCATATTCCGGTCAGAGTGATGAGAAAGCCGGATATTACGATAAAGTAGGCGAGGAAGGCAGAGAATACGGTGTAAGCAAAAAAGACATGGAAGTGCTTATTGAAAGATTGACGAAGGAAATGAAAAACGCTGCAAAAAACCTTGAGTTTGAAAGGGCAGCGGAACTTAGGGATAAGATTAAGCAGCTTAAGGAAAAAATGAAAGATAAAAAATGAAAGGTAAACGCTGGGCAATTATCCTGTTAAGGCTGTAAAATACATGACTGGATCAAAAATACAACAGATAATAATATAGGTGAGGTGCAATATGACAAGAAACAGCATTTATATCAAGGGAGCCAGGGAACACAATTTAAAGAATATTGACATAGAAATACCAAGGGATAAACTCGTTGTTATCACCGGTTTAAGCGGTTCAGGGAAATCATCCCTTGCCTTTGACACCATATACGCAGAAGGACAGAGAAGATACGTGGAATCTCTGTCTGCCTATGCAAGGCAGTTCCTTGGATTGATGGAAAAACCCGATGTTGATTATATAGAGGGCCTTTCCCCGGCAATATCAATAGATCAAAAGACAACAAGCAAAAACCCCCGGTCAACAGTTGGAACCGTAACGGAGATATATGACTACCTGAGGCTTTTATATGCCAGAATCGGCACACCCCACTGCTATAACTGCGGAAAGGAAATATCCCAGCAGACGGTGGACCAGATGGTGGATAAAATAATGGCCCTGGAAGAAGGGACAAGAATACAGCTTTTGGCACCTGTTGTGAGGGGGAGAAAGGGAGAATACAGTAAACTGATTGAAGATGCCAAAAAAGGCGGATTTGTAAGAATAAGGATTGACGGGGAGATATATGATATAAATGATACTGTAAAACTTGATAAAAATAAGAAGCATAATATTGAAATTGTGGTGGACAGACTCATAATAAGGCCTGATATTGTAAAGAGGCTTACTGAATCCATAGAAACCGTATTAAGGTTATCAGGCGGCCTATTACTGGTGGATGTTATAGGCAAAGAAGAATTGCTGTTCAGTCAGAATTTTGCCTGCACGGATTGTGGAATCAGTATCGAGGAACTGACACCGAGAATGTTTTCATTTAACAACCCCTATGGTGCCTGCCCAGCATGTACGGGATTAGGTGTTATTCTGAAAATGGACCCTGATTTGATTATACCTGATAAATCAAAATCCCTCAAAGAAGGTGCAATAGCAATAAACGGTTGGAATCTGGAGAATGACGACGGATACTCAAGGATGATATTTAACGCCCTGGCAAAGCATTATAATTTTAGCCTTGACACGCCGGTTTGCGAGCTTCCGCCCCACATAATGGACATAATATTATATGGCACCCATGGAGAAAAGATAAATATTGAGTATGAAAAGAGCTACGGAAGCGGAAATTATATGGCAGCCTTCGAAGGCATAATTAATATTTCCGAACGGAGGTACAATGAAACACAGTCGGACAGTGCAAAACAATATTATGAAAGTTTTATGAGCGGTATCCCGTGCTCGGTATGTAACGGTGCAAGGCTGAAAAAGGAAAGCCTTTCGGTAACTATCAACGGAAAAAACATATACGAATTAACCTGCATGCCTGTGCGTGAAATAAGGAAATTCTTTAAGAATTTGGAGATGACTGAGCGCCAGAAATTAATAGCCCATCAGATATTGAAAGAAATTGATGCAAGGTTGGGATTCCTTGTTGACGTTGGACTGGATTACCTGACCCTTTCCCGTTCCGCAAGCACGTTATCCGGAGGGGAAGCCCAGAGAATAAGGCTTGCCACACAGATAGGCTCAGGGTTGATGGGTGTGCTGTATATACTTGATGAACCAAGCATAGGCCTTCATCAAAGGGATAACAGTAAACTTATTGCCACATTGAAACGGCTCAGGGATTTAGGAAATACTCTGATCGTGGTTGAGCATGACGAAGAAACCATGTATGCCGCTGACTATATAGTTGACCTTGGTCCGGGTGCCGGAGCCCATGGAGGCCACATAGTTGCCGCCGGAACAGTGGAAGACATAAAAAAGAACAGAGAATCAGTTACAGGACAGTATTTGAGTGGTATAAAAAGAATAGAGGTACCTGAAAAAAGAAGAAAACCAAATGGGAAGTACCTGGAGGTTATTGGGGCAAGGGAAAACAACCTGAAAAACATAAATGTTAAAATTCCCCTTGGGATTTTCACATGTGTTACTGGGGTATCCGGTTCCGGCAAAAGTTCATTGATTAATGAAATACTGTATAAGAGGCTTGCCGGTGAACTTAACCGCGCAAAGCAGAAACCGGGTGATCATGATGCCATACTGGGAATTGAACACCTTGACAAGGTGATTAATATAGACCAGTCGCCCATTGGAAGGACTCCCAGATCCAACCCGGCCACTTATACAGGGTTATTCGATCTTATAAGAGAGGTATTTGCCGCAACCCCTGATGCTAAAATGAGGGGATATAAACCGGGAAGATTCAGTTTTAATGTAAAGGGTGGAAGGTGCGAAGCCTGCAGCGGTGACGGAATTATAAAAATAGAAATGCATTTTCTGCCTGATGTATATGTACCCTGCGAAGTTTGCAAGGGTAAGCGGTATAACAGGGAAACCTTGGAAGTAAAATATAAGGGGAAGAATATATCCGATGTTCTTGATATGACGGTGGAAGAGGCACTGGAGTTTTTCAAGAATATACCAAGAATCCAGAGAAAACTTCAGACCCTTTATGACGTAGGCCTTGGATATATTAAGGTAGGCCAGCCTTCCACCACCCTCTCAGGAGGAGAGGCACAAAGGATAAAGCTGGCAACGGAATTGTCAAGAAGGAGCACAGGAAGAACGATATATATACTTGATGAACCGACAACAGGCCTTCATATAGCCGATGTGCACAGGCTGATTGATGTCCTGCAACGTTTGGTTGATGCAGGCAACACGGTGGTTGTAATTGAGCATAATCTTGATGTAATTAAGACCGCCGATTATATAATCGATTTAGGACCGGAGGGAGGAGACGAAGGTGGCTATATAGTCGCCGAAGGTACACCCGAGGAGGTTGCGGAATGTGAAAAATCCTATACAGGACAATTTCTTAAAAAAATTTTAATAAAATCTTAATAAAATTATATTAATATATTAATATATTGAATTGAAATATAAAAAAATGGCATGTAAAATAAAGATTTACAAACGTTAAATCATAGTTTCGTCATATATAAGATATAAAGGGGAGTGACCGCCCGGATTAGAGACAGGACATAAAATATAAATGATATATGGGAGTTGATGAATATGATGAATATGATGATGTGTACGGCTTGCAGAAAAAATCTTGCAGTAGTCTTTATAACCAAAATCATAAACGGCAAGCAAATACAAGAGGGTCTGTGCCTTGCATGTGCCAAAAAGCAGGGAATACAGCCTATAAACCAGCTGATAGAGCAGACAGGAATGACTGATGAAGATATAGAAAATTTGAGCAGCCAGATGAACAGCTTCATTGAAAATATAGATATAGATAAGCTGATTGAAGAATCCCAGGATACCGGTCAGGAGGGACTTGGTAACCTGTTTATGAATTTTTTCAATAAACCCTTGCATCAGAATGCAAACCAGGATGAGGGAAAAAAACGGGGAAAGTTTGAAGACAGGGACCCGAAAGGCGGTATGCGTACAAAGATGCAAGAAAAAAAGAACGGCAGAAAGAAAAAGTACCTGGATATGTATGGCATAAATCTTATTGATAAAGCCAGGGAAGGAAATATTGACAGGATAATCGGAAGAGAAAAGGAAATCAACAGAGTAATCCAGATTCTGAACAGAAGGACAAAAAACAATCCTGTGCTAATAGGAGAACCGGGTGTAGGAAAGACAGCAATTGCGGAAGGCCTGGCAGTTAGAATAGCAGAGAAAAAGGTACCTGCCAAACTTTTGAATTATGAAGTATACCTGCTTGATATGACTACAGTTGTGGCAGGAACACAATTCAGGGGACAGTTTGAAGCCAGGATGAAGAGTATTGTGGAAGAAGCAAAGGGACTTGGCAATATTATCCTTGTAATTGATGAACTACACAACATTATAGGGGCAGGAAATGCAGAAGGAGCAATGAATGCTGCAAATATATTAAAACCTGCGCTGGCAAAAGGAGAAATACAGGTAATAGGTGCTACTACCCTGGACGAATACAGGAAATATATAGAGAAAGATTCTGCCCTTGAAAGACGTTTTCAGCCTGTTATAGTCAATGAACCGTCTGTTGAAGAAACTATTGAAATACTAAAAGGAATAAAGGGGTACTATGAAGAGTACCATAACGTGAAAATATCTGATGAAGTTATAAGGGCAGCTGTATACATGTCAGAGAGATATATAACTGACAGGTATCTGCCGGATAAGGCAATAGACGTAATAGATGAAGCCTGTTCAAAAGTAAACCTGAATAATAGAATTCTTACCGAACTTTACATGCTGAAAGAAGAACTTGCACAGGTACAGGAGGAAAAAGAGTTTGCGGTATCGGCCGATTCAATAGAGGATTATCAAAAGGCTGCAGACCTGAAAGTCAGGGAGTGCCAGTTAATAGAAAAAATTAAAGCTATGGAAGAGAAGTGCAAGGATATTGAGGTTACTGTAGAAGAAGTTGCAAGTGTAATTGAAGCCTGGACCGGTATACCCGTGCAGAGGGTTACCGAGTTGGAAACACAGAAGCTGCTGAATCTTGAAGAAAGGCTGCACAAGAGAATCATAGGTCAAAATGAAGCAGTAAGCAGCCTGGCTAAGGCTATCAGGAGAAACAGGGCAGGATTCAGGAAAAAGAAGAAGCCCAGCTCATTTATCTTTGTTGGGCCTACAGGGGTAGGTAAGACTGAGTTAGTTAAAGCACTGGCAGTTGAATTATTCGGAAGCGAAGACGCTTTAATAAGGCTGGATATGTCCGAATACATGGAGAAACATTCCGTTTCAAAGCTGATAGGTTCTCCACCCGGATATGTAGGATATGAAGAAGGCGGACAGTTGACTGAAAAGATCAGGAGGAAACCATATTCGGTCATATTGCTTGATGAAATAGAAAAGGCCAATCCGGATGTATTTAATATGCTTTTACAGATACTTGAGGATGGAAGGCTGACAGACAGCCATGGAAGAACAGTAAGCTTTGAAAATACTATAATAATAATGACTTCGAATGCGGGAACCAGCTTAAAATCCAACGGAATAGGTTTTGGTAAGGAAAAATACAACGACATGGCTGAAAAAGTCAAGGATGTTCTAAAAGAGACCTTCAGGCCGGAATTTCTGAACCGGATTGATGAAATAATCGTATTCACCGAGCTTGACAGGAATGAACTAAGGCAGATTGTGGATCTGATGCTGAAAGAAGTGGAAGAAAATATTAGAGAAAAAGGCATGACTATCAGTGTCACCGAAAAAGTAAAGGATTTCATACTTGAAAAGGGTTATGATGTGAAATTCGGAGCAAGGCCCTTAAGAAGGACGATTCAAAGATATATAGAGGATGAAATGTCGGAGCTTTATTTGAAGGGTATATTTAAAGAAGGAAGCAACATCATTGTTGATATGGAAGATGGAGAAATAGTATTTAAAGAAATGAAAACCAGCTTAATTGCGCCTATAAAGCAGGAAACCGAATTATAAACTCGGTTCCGGCACCTGGCCGGCTTTGGACTTTTATATCACCGTTGTATAGGTTTACAATGTGCTTTACAATAGAAAGCCCAAGGCCGGTCCCCCCCATACTTCTTGATCTGCCCTTATCCACCCGGTAAAAACGTTCAAATATTCTTGGAAGATGTTCTTCGGGAATTCCTATACCTGTATCCTTAACCTTCATAATCAGCCAGCCTGCATTTTTGTATACGGAAATTAGTATGCCGCCTCCGGATACATTGTATTTAATGCCATTATCTATTAAATTTATTAGCATTTGCTTGATCCTGTTCCTGCTTGCATTTATGAAAAGGTTATTTCCCCTGCTGTTAATATGAATACTTACATTTTTTTTGTCAGCTTCAGACTTCAGCATGGCGGCGCACTCTTCAATTACCCCGGCTACATCCACAGCTTCTGTACTTGTTTCCTTTTT
>ENA-OWOZ01001740-OWOZ01001740.1-bioreactor-metagenome-genome-assembly--contig:-NODE-1740-length-18695-cov-4.267215_pt1 | contig 18695 bp, 20 predicted proteins | sample MGYA00238140_ERZ651804 | MGnify/ENA primary metagenome ERZ651804 (study PRJEB26910, sample SAMN07631232) | bioreactor metagenome | isolation source: Switchgrass digestor | place: USA: Dartmouth... | reverse complement strand
GAATTGACACCGCTGCATTCGAATGAGAATGCCGGTTGTCGGGTTTCATTGGGCCAGTCCCTCCACCTCTCTGGATAAGAGCATGATATTCTATTTCTAAAAAACAAAAACTCTCCTGAAAAACAGAAGAGAATAATTTCCTTTCTATCTTTCAGCTTATGCTGCTGGAATTGACACCGCTGCATTCGAATGAGAATGCCGGTTGTCGGGTTTCATTGGGCCAGTCCCTCCACCTCTCTGGATAGAATAAATATTCATTTGAAAAGTAGTATAGCATCATACCACAGTTTTGTCAATTACTTTTTTATCCTATTTACGCCAACATCAACCGGTCACTCAACATATCTGACTTTTCTTTATCACTAAATAGTACCATGAGCCTTTCTGGTGTCAAAGATTTCTTTTCTTCTCCCTCGATGTCTAAAATAATCCTTCCTCTATGCATCATTATCAATCTGTTTCCCATGCTTATAGCCTGTTTAAGATTATGGGTAACCATTAAAGTAGTTATTTTGCTGTCAGTTACAATTTTATCTGTAAGTTGGGCTATTATTTCAGAAGTATTGGGATCTAAGGCTGCCATATGCTCATCCAATAATAAAAGACAGGGATTTGAGATTGTAGCCATAAGGAGGGCCATAGCCTGCCTTTGACCTCCTGATAAAAGTCCCACCTTTACTTCTAATTTATTTTCTAAGCCTAATGATAACTTTGAAAGTGAATTCTTTATTTCATTAATTTTTTTCCTTTCTATGCCCCAGGAAAAACCAAATAATTTATTTTTATTCAATGCCATAGACATATTTTCCAATACAGTCATTGAAGGAGAAGTTGCCATTTTAGGGTCCTGAAATACCCTTCCCACTAACTTGCTTATTTTATGCTCAGGAATATTTGATATATCCTTTTCATCAAGGAATATGGAACCTTCATCACAGGGTATGGTTCCTGATATAATATTCAAAAGTGTTGATTTTCCAGCCCCATTGCTCCCTATTACAGTAATAAAATCTCCTTTTTTTACATTGAGGGATAATCCTTGGAACAGCTTATTTTCATTTACTGTATCCTTATTAAATGTTTTATACAGATTTTGAATTCGTAACAGTTTTCACACCCCCTAAGTTAAAACTCCCCTTCAATTTCATTTTCAATCCTCCGTTATATATTACAAGAGCAGCTATAACTATAACAGATGTGATAAGCCTCAGGTCTGTAGCCGGCAAACCTGCCCTGAGAGCGGCTGCTATACTTCCTTTGTAAAATAAAGAGCCTAACAGTGCACAGGAGGTACTAAACCTGATTGGAAGCGCTTTCAATACAGATTCTCCCATTATTATTGATGCCAAACCCATAACCATTACACCTGTTCCCATGCCCACATCAGAAAAGCGTTGATATTGCGCCATTACAGAACCGGACAAAGCTACTATACCGTTTGCAATCATTATTCCTATAATTTTAATCATACCGATATCCACGCCTAATGTAGTAACCATAGTGGGATTATCCCCTGTGGCTTTTAATATGAACCCGAATTTTGTCCTGAACATAATATCCAACAATACTTTAACAACCAAAGCCAAGGAGATTATAACCACTATTGATGGAACATTCGCCGAAAAGATTGTCTTTTCAGTAAAAAAGGGTGTGTTTGATTTACCCATTATTCTTAGATTAATTGAATATAAACCTAGCATTACCAATATTCCTGATAACAGATTTGTTATTTTGAACTTTACATGGAGTATGCCGGTTACTAAACCTGCTGCCATTCCTGCAATAATTGAAATAACACATGCAAATACTGGGTCTGCTCCTTTTATAAGCAGCATTGCAGTTACGGAGGCACCTAATGGAAAGGTGCCATCCACAGACATATCAGGAAAATTCAATATCTTATATGTTATATAGACTCCAAGGGCCATTATAGAAAATATGAAGCCTTGCTCTAATACTCCTCCAATCACTGTACTTCACCGCCTTTTACTATTTCAGCCCTCTCCAACATTTCTTTTGATATTTCTATATTAAGCTTTTCTGCTGTATCCATATTTATGGTAAGGGTTGTATCTTTCAAAGTCTCTATAGGCATATCTTTTGTGCTGGCTCCCTCTAATACTTCAACAGCCATAATTCCTGTTTGGAAACCTAATTTATAATAATCTATTCCCTCTGTAGCAAGAGCTCCCCCTTCTACATGGCCTTTTTCAGAGCCAATTATGGGTATGTTATTTTCTATACATTTTTCAGATATAATTGCTATAGCCGAAGCTATAAGATTGTCTGTAGGAACATAAAGCACATCAATCTTATTCATTAAAGAATCAAGAGCCTGAGGTACTTCATTGGTGCTTGTAACGCCACTGGCTATTATCTCAATATCAAAGGAATCGGAAAGCTCCTTTGCCATCTCTACTTGTATTTCCGAATTTCTTTCGCTGGTATTATATAAAATTCCTACTTTCTTTGCATGGGGTATTAAATTCTTTAATAGTTCCATCTGTTTATCCATAGGTGCTGCATCGCTTGTACCCGTTACATTTGTTTCTGGTTTTTCCATTGATTTAACTAAACCTGCGTCCTCTGGATCAGTTACAGCCGTTATGAGTATTGGTATATCCTTTGTAGCATTGAATGCTGCCTGAGCTGAAGGTGTGGCAACAGCAAATATCATGTCTTTCTTGCTGCTTGCGAAATTTTGTGCAATAGTCTGAGCTGTAGGAATATCACCCTGGGCATTTTGGAAATCTATTTTAAGGTTTTCACCATCTCTATAGCCTTTTGAAGCCAATGCATCAATAAAGCCTTGTCTTGCTGAATCCAAAGCCGGATGTTCAACTATTTGGGTTATTCCTATTTCTATGGGTTTGTTTGATTTAATTGTGGATTCTGAATCTTGATTATTTACCGTTGCTGCATTATTGCTGCAGCCGGATAATAATGAAATGATTAATAAAAGAACCACAAAAAGAACTGAAGATTTTTGTTTTACTACCATACTACCATCCTCCATTTTTATGTTTGAAATATTGTATTGTATAAAAAAACTGACCCTGATAGATCAGTCTTTTGACAAAATATACTGTAAACTACCATTCTACTAAACTACAAACTAACAAGTAACCATATTGTACATGATCTCTTAATATAAATAAATATGAATATGATTTTATAAGAATTCTTTACAGTTGTCAATACCTTATCTTTATAAAATTTTCTAAAGTTCTGGTACGGCTCTATGAGCTAACCCGATAACCACATCGTTTAAGTACAGCAATCCTAAACTCATAAATATGCATATGCTTAGGTGTTCGCCTGATCTGGCTATGCCAATTTTTCCACCTATACTATAACCGCTTGCTTTCATACTAATTTGCACAAGCGCTTCTCTCGTTGCACCTGCAACAGCACCTTCATGTACATGACATTCCTTTATGATTCCGCTTCTTTTTGCAGCTACAACAGCCCTTTCAATTATTTTGGGAATCGAAGAGTTAAAATCTCCGCCTATATCCACTGCAGCACCGATTATATTCCTGGTTCTAAGTTCCTTTATTATGGTTTCCTCTGAAGTCCTTGAAGATATGGCCAGATTTATAGCAGCCTTAGCAACATCAGAACTATCATATGGCATGATATTACCTCCATTTGCTTTCAAATATATTTATATCTTAGTTTATAATATTTTGCTTGGAAAATAAAGAAAAAAAGGTTTCTGAAAGGCACAGAAACCTTTAAAATCATATATCTAAATTCCTTACATACTTTGCATTTTCTTCGATAAATTCTCGCCTTGGTTCTACTTTATCTCCCATAAGAATAGTGAATATTTCATCTGCCGCTACTGCATCCTCCAAAGATACCTGAAGCATAGTCCTTGTCTCAGGATTCATTGTGGTATCCCAAAGCTGCTCAGGATTCATTTCACCGAGACCTTTGTATCTCTGTATTGAGGTATTATCTCTGCCTATTTGTTTTAAAACATTTTCCAGTTCTTTATCGCTGTAAGCATAATAATCCTTTGCTTTTCCTTTGCCTGTTTTTCTTATTCTATAAAGCGGCGGCTGAGCTATATATACATACCCTGCTTCTAGCAAAGGCCTCATATATCTGTAGAAGAATGTGAGCAGCAGCGTCCTTATATGAGCACCGTCTACATCCGCATCCGTCATGAGAATTATTCTTCCATATCTCATCTTTTCTATGTTAAAATCATCACTTATGCCGGCACCAAAAGCTGTTATCATGGCTCTTATCATTTCACTTGATAAAATCCTATCTAATCTTGCTTTTTCAACATTCAATATCTTGCCTCTCAAAGGCAGTATTGCCTGAAATCTTCTGTCTCTACCCTGCTTAGCAGAGCCTCCCGCAGAGTCTCCCTCAACTATATAAATTTCACACAGTGAGGGATCCTTTTCAGAACAATCTGCAAGCTTGCCTGGCAATGTGGTGCTTTCTAAAGCTGTTTTTCTCCTTGTAAGCTCTCTGGCTTTTCTTGCAGCTTCTCTAGCCCTGGATGCAGTAATAGCCTTTTCTATAATAGTCTTTGCTATAGACGGATTCTCTTCCAAAAATGCTTCCAATGCTTCAAATACAATACTGTCAACAATTCCTCTGACTTCAGGGTTACCTAGTTTTGTTTTAGTTTGCCCTTCAAATTGTGGGTTAGCTATCTTGACACTCAAAACTGCTGTTAAACCTTCCCTTGCATCCTCACCCTGAAGGTTTGATTCATTATCCTTTAAAATTTTATACTTTCTTGCATAATCATTTATTGCTTTTGTCACAGCATTTCTAAAACCAATGGTATGAGTCCCACCTTCTATGGTGTTTATATTATTAGCAAAACTGTATACATTTTCATTATAGCTGTCGTTATACTGAATAGATGCTTCAACAATAACATCATCTTTCTTTGCTGAAATATAAAGTGGTTCGGGATGAAGAACTTCTTTATTTTTATTTAAGAATTTTACGAAAGAAACCAGGCCGCCCTCATATTGATAAACCTTTACAGTATCTGTTCTTTCATCTTTTAAAGTTATTTTTATACCTTTATTCAAAAAGGCCATTTCTCTAAGCCTGTGTTCCAGCACATCGAAGTTATATTCCAATTCATCAAATACCTGTGGATCAGGCTTAAATGTTATTTTTGTACCTGTTGATTTAGATTCACCAACAACCTTAAGTTCCGTTACAGCTTTTCCTCTTTCAAATCTTTGATAAAATATTTTGCCTTCCCTTTTTACTTCTACCTCAAGATATTCGGAAAGGGCATTAACTACTGATACACCTACACCATGAAGACCGCCGGATACCTTGTATCCGCCTCCTCCAAATTTACTTCCTGCATGTAGCACAGTCAAAGCTACTTCTACTGCAGGTTTTTTTAGTTTTGGATGCATACCTACCGGAAAACCTCTACCATCATCAATGTTTGTAACAGAGTTATCCTTGTGGATTATTACTTCTATATTTTTACATACACCAACCAAGGCTTCATCTATGCTGTTATCTACAACTTCCCAAACCAAGTGATGAAGACCTTTGCTTCCGGTGCTTCCTATATACATTCCAGGCCTCTTTCTTACCGCTTCCAGGCCTTCCAGTACCTGTATCTGTTCAGCTTCATACTGCTGATTTTGCTTTTTTTCTGCCATAAAAATTCCCCCTGTTTTATCTACTTTAGTGAAACATCATCTAAAAATCTGGATCTCTTATAAAGAGTGGCAGATGATATGGGAGATAAATAAATAACTGTTTTATTATCTCTCTCAGAGAGAACAAAAGATTTTGGCTTATCTTCTGAAATCTTCACTATAAAATCTTCATCATCTGCTGTTTCTAGAAATTCCTTTGTATTGTGAGAAATAGCACTTAATTCTATATCCATTATTGCTATTATATCTTTAACAGGAACTACTACATCTCCTCCAAGGTGAACAAACATAAATAAATCCCTCCCTTTATTATAACCTTTTAGTCACTCCCTGTATACTTTTCCACTTTTTACATTGAAAATTTTATAATCTAATTTGTCTCCCAAATATAAATTTTCATATTCAGTACAAGTAAGAATTATTTGCACATTTTTTATAAATGAAATTAAAAAATCCTGCCTGTTTCTATCCAACTCAGAGAAGACATCATCAAGCAGTAAAATAGGCATAGACCCTATTTCATCTTTTATATAATACATTTCGGAAAGCTTCAAGGATAAGAGGGCTGATCTTTGTTGTCCCTGGGAGCCATAGTTTCTTACTTCTTTATCATTTATATAAAGATTCAATTCGTCTCTATGGGGTCCATAGTTGGTTATGCTGCGCCTTATATCTATATCCCTGGCCTCTAAAAGCTTTTTATAAAATGCTTCTTTTATACCTTTAATATCATTTTTACCTTCACCTACAGAAGGCATGTATTTTAAATGAAGATTTTCTCTGCTGCCTGATAGTTCCTTATTTATTTCCCATGCCTTCTTATCTATGCTGTTCAGGAATATTTGCCTTTCCAGTATTATTTTCGAACCATATTCCACTAACTGATTATCCCATATATCCAAAACTTTTTCTATGGATTTTTCATTTTTATTATTGCTCAAAAGCATATTTCTTTGAGCCAAAACCTTTAAATACTGACTCAGGTTATAATAATATTTTGGTTTTGTCTGAGATAATATGGAATCAATAAATTTTCTTCTTTCTGATGGACCTTCTTTAATAATTTTCATATGATCGGGAGAAAAAATAACTGAATTAAGCTTACCGATTATATCGCTCTGTTTTTCAAGTCTTATTCCATTTATCTTTATCTGTTTCTTTTGGTTTCTCTTTAATACATAATCAATATCATATTTAAAATCATCTTTATTAAATCTTAGGCATATCCGGCAATCCTTTTCATCCCACTTTACCAACTCATTATACTTATTGGTTCTGTGGGATTTACCCATGGTAAGCAAGTATATTGCTTCTACAATATTCGTTTTCCCTTGGGCATTTTCACCATAAAATATATTTAAACCTGGATTAAATTCTATATACTCTTCACTGTAATTTCTAAAATTTAGCAAAAATATGCTCTCAATATTCAATAAAAGCACTCCCTGACAGTTAAACTATCTTGTATTTGCGTCCACCCAATTCAACTATATCATCGACTCTCAATTTTTTTCCTCTTGCTCTTTCCACTTCTCCGTTTACCATTACTCTGCCTTCCATAATAATATTCTTTGCTTCTCCTCCTGTATTTACCAAGCCTGTAAATTTAAGAAATTGATCTAGCTTTATAAATTCTGTATCTATTTTAATTTCCAACAAATAAATCACCTTCTTTTATCTTCTGCGAACAGGCAACACTAAATATAAAAATTCAGAATCCTTTAAGGGCTTAATTATACTAGGGCTTACACTTGTTGTAAACTCCACCACGATTTCTTCTCTATTTATAACTCTTAATGCATCGATTAAGTACTTGGGATTAAAAGCTATTTCTATATCATCCCCGGTTTTAGATATATTTATCTGTTCATGGACATCTCCATTATCGCTATTGGATTTGATGTTCATCATATCGTCATATATTTCAAATTTTATACTATTATTGGAATCTTTAGCAAATAATGCCGCTCTATCACAAGCATCCAGCAGGTTTTCCTTTTTTAATACAATCTTGGTTTTATATTCTGTTGGAAGCAGCTGCTTGTAATTTATGAATTCGCCCTCAAGTAGTCTGGAAACAACTGTTGTTTCTCCTATATGAAAAAGTATTTGATTTCTGGAAATAAAAATACTCACTGGATCTTCAGTATCGTTTAATATCTTTCCTATTTCTACCAATGTCTTTCCAGGTATTACAGCTTTAAAGTTTTCATCATTCAAGGCACTTGCAACCCTGACAGCCATTCTGAATCCATCCAATGCTACCATGGTCACCTGATTACCATCAACTTCCATTAAAACGCCTGTCAGTATTGGCCTTATCTCATCATTTGAAACAGCTACTATAGTTTGTTTTATCATCTCCTTTAGCATAGAGCTGGTTAAACTCAGTCCCTTTTCCCTGCTTACACTAGGAAGTTCAGGAAATTCTTCTGTAGAGAAGGATAAAACTTTAAATTCAGAATTTTCACTTTTTATGTAAACAAAATTATCTATGGTCTCTATTTCCACATCTGAATCAGGAAGTTTTCGTACAATTTCACCGATTATTTTTGAAGAAACTACAGTGCTTCCTTGTTCTATAACATCTACACTTGATGTGGTTTCAATACCCATTTCCAGATCTGTTGATACAAGGGTCAACTTGCCATTTTTAGCTTGGAATAAAATGCCTTCCAATATAGGAAGAGTAGTCTTAGAAGGTACAGCTTTTTGAACAATATTTATGCTTTCAAGCAGAGTCGATTTATCTGTTATTATTCTCATTTGTGGATAACCTCCCGTTTTTCTAATTAAATAAATAATATTAAATATAATATTAGTAATAGTAATAGGGCCTGTTAATTTGTTAAAAAGTTGATATAACAGTCAAATAGCTTAATTTTAACTGTTGATAGTTTGTTGAAAAGTAAAGCTTATTCTAACATTACTGTTGAATAGCTTTTTTGTGGTCTTTAAATATCAACAACTTATATGCAGTTTATCAACAATTAATTAAGTACTTTCAATTTTCTTTATAAGATCATTTATTATGTTTTTCAATTCAGGATCTATTTCCATGTCTGCAGATATTTTGTCATAAGCATGCATTATAGTAGTATGATCTCTTCCAAATTCCTCACCGATCTTGGGTAGAGAAAGGTCAGTCAATTCTCTGCAAAGATACATTGCAATTTGTCTTGGGTATACAATGGATTTTGTTCTCTTTTTTGCATTAAAATCTTCGATTTTAATATTGAAAAATTCCCCAACCTTTTCTTTTATAAGAGTTGGAGTGATGAACTTAGGTTTTGTATTAGATATTATATCTTTTAAAGCTTCTACTGCCAGTTCTTCATTTATTTCTCTGTTTGTAAGAGATGAATATGCTACTATTCTTATCAGGGCCCCCTCAAGCTCTCTTATATTGGATAAAATTTTCTTTGCTATATAAAGAAGCACATCATCAGGTATGACAAGATTCTCTAGTTTTGCTTTCTTTTTTAATATTGCAATTCTGGTTTCTAAATCTGGAGGCTGAATATCTGCAATAAGGCCCCATTCAAATCTAGACCTGAGCCTGTCCTCTAGTGTGGGAATTTCTTTGGGCGGTCTATCACTTGAAATAATTATTTGCTTATTTGCTTCATATAAAGAATTGAATGTATGGAAAAATTCCTCTTGCGTTCTTTCCTTGCCAGCAATGAATTGAATATCGTCAACAAGAAGTATATCAATATTTCTGTATTTGTTTCTAAACTCAATATTTCTATCATCTCTGATTGAATTTATTAATTCATTAGTGAAAGTCTCTGATGATACATATACGACCTTTGTTTTCTTATTCTGATTTAAGGCATAGTGGCCTATGGCATGCATTAGATGGGTTTTTCCCAATCCTACACCTCCATATATAAATAGAGGATTATAGGCTTTAGCTGGAGATTCAGCTACCGCCACAGAAGCTGCATGTGCTAGTCTATTGCTGTTGCCAATAACAAATGTATCGAAAGTATATCTGGGATTTAAAGAAGTATTGATCACTTCGTCCCCCTCTTTTTTTCCAGTGTTATCGTTGCAGCTTTGAGCATCTGCTTCTGTTTCATTGACTGTGAATTTTATATCAAAATGTTTGGAAGCAACCTGCTTTAAGGCATTCTTTATAAGAGTGGCATATCTAGTTTCTATGATACCCTTAGTAAAATCGTCTGGAACATGAAACAGTATCATATCATCTTTAATAAGTATAGGTGTTATAGATTTAAGCCAAGTATTAAAACTTACTTCTGTCAATTCTACTTTAATAATTTCAAGGGTTTTGTCCCATATCTCAAAATTCTGGGGGTTCATTTCCATCCTCCTCATAGTGCATATTAAAAAAGCATAGCAACTAATCAAAAAAAGCATTGTGTATAAAAATATTGATAAATTGTTAATATAATATTAAAAATATTTTTGTCCACAAACGGGGCAAAAAAATATTAACATTTTTAACATATAAATATTAGTTGTTTTTGTTAGATTATTGACTAATATATTAAAATTAATACACAAAATATATTAGTTATGCACAAATTTATACACATCTTGTGCATAAAAAAGTAGGTTTCGTAAAAATATAAAAGTTATACACAACCCCAAACTAATATTAACAAATTAAGAAGGGGAATTCAATTGGATTTTGAAAGTTATCCACAGCAAATAATCTTATATTGAAATTTATAATGAACAAAACAAGATTTGTCTTAAATTTCTTGACAGTAAATATTAATATATATATAATTTTAATGTACGGTGGCGTATTATGCTTTATATGCATATTCATATACATGTAATCGTTGGGGGGTGTAGCAATGCTAAGGACATATCAACCTAAGAAAAGACAACGAAAGAAAGTTCATGGTTTTAGACAAAGAATGAGTACTTTGAATGGCAGACAGGTTTTGAAAAGGAGAAGAAGAAAAGGTAGAAAGAGATTAACAGTATAAGGCCGCTTATTGTGGCCTTTTTCTCTACATGCCTCAATTGTGGAGGATGACTATGAATATCCCCGAAAAAATAAAGAAAAATTACTTGTTCAGAAAGGTTTATTCAAAAGGAAGATATTATGCTGAGACTTGCTTAGTGCTTTATGTTTTAAAAAATGATGAAGATACTACTAATAAGGTAGGGTATTCAGTAAGCAAAAAAATAGGCAACAGTGTAAAACGGAATCGAGTTAAAAGATTGATGAGAGAAAATTTTAGAAAGATTAGTGATAAAATAAAACCAGGATATCTCATTGTGTTTACAGCGAGGCCTAAGAGCAGTGAAGCGAGCTACTATGACATTGAAAGAGAAATGATAAACGCTATGAAGAGGGCCAGATTATTCAAGGAAGATGTTAAGAAATGAAATATGTAATTATTCTTTTTATCAGGGCATACCAATTGATAATATCTCCCATGGGCCCGGGAAAATGCCGATTTATTCCAACTTGTTCGAATTATACTCTTGAAGCCGTAAGAAAATATGGGAGTATAAAGGGAACTTTTTTGGGAATAAAGAGAATATTGAAATGCCACCCATTTAATCCGGGAGGGTATGATCCGGTACCATAAGATATGTGGTTTTGCCTGGAAGGCCGTTAGTTCTAGTTGTGTATCATTTTAATATAGCACTAGTCTAATATTAGGGGGAGATGTTTTGTTTGATATAATTTCTAGACCGTTTGGTGCGTTACTTAGGATAATATTTGATTTTACAGGAAGTTATGGTTATGCCATAATACTATTTACTATTTTGACTAAAGTCCTATTATTACCCGTCAATATTAAGCAGACCCAATCAACCAAGAAGATGAATGAAATCAATCCAAAGATGAAAGAGATACAGACTAAATATAAGGGTAATCCGGAAAAGATGAATGAAAAGCTAATGGAGTTATATAAGGAGCATAACTATAATCCAGCTTCTGGTTGTTTACCGATTCTTATACAGCTTCCCATTATTATAGCTTTATTCGGTGTTCTGCAAAATCCTACCAAGTTTGTATTTACTCCCGAAGAATTCGATGCTATAGCTAAAAGTTTCTGGTGGATTGCAGACTTAGGAAAACCGGACCAATTATATATTCTCCCTGTTTTATCAGCAGCTACCACTTATTTTCAGACAGCTATGCTCTCTGCAAAAGGAAATGTTGATTCTTCAATGAGAACCATGAATATTGTAATGCCATTGATGATTGGATGGTTTACTCTAAAATTCCCCTCAGGTATAGCTTTATATTGGGTAGTTGGTAATATACTAACTATAATACAGCAGTATTTTATGACCAAGGTTAATATTGGTCATAAGGGAGGCGAGAAATAAATGAAATGGGTCGAAAAAACGGCTAAGACTATTGATGAAGCTGTTGAGATGGCTTTACAGGAACTAAATATAACTAAGGATAATGTAGACATAGAGGTATTGGAGCAGCCTAACAAAGGTTTGTTTGGATTGATAGGTACCAGACTTGCTAAGGTTAGGGTCACTATAAGAGAAGAGCAAAAAGAAGAACTTCCTATTGTAGAAAAAATAAGCAATGAGGAAGATAAAAAAAAAGAAAAGGATATTGCCTACAAGTTTTTGCGTGAAGTCCTCAATTGTATGGATATAAAAGCTGAAATAAAGATAAAATATAAAGAAACAGGCCTTTATATCAATCTTATCGGTCCCAAGATGGGAATGATAATAGGAAGAAGGGGACAAACTTTAGATTCTTTGCAGTACTTAGTCAGTCTTGTGGTTAATAAAAATAAAGGCAAGGACGAATATGTAAGAATTGTATTAGATACAGAAAACTACAGGAAGAAAAGAGAAGAAACTCTTGTGAGGCTTGCAAACAGACTTGCCGAAAGAGTTGTTAAAACAAGAAAAAAAGTTGAATTAGAGCCGATGAATCCATATGAGAGAAGAATAATACATTCAACTTTGCAAAATCACCCCTCTGTTTTTACATATAGCGAAGGGGAGGAGCCTAATAGGAAGGTTATTATTGCGTGCAAATAACCCAGTATGAAAATACTGGGTTTATCATATTTGATTTGAAAGAGGTGATAGGGTGCTGGATGATACTATTGCTGCCGTAGGAACTGCTCCAGGGGAAGCGGGTATTGGAATAGTAAGGATAAGCGGTAGGAAATCACAGGAAATATTAGGCCAGATATTCAGAGGCAAAAAAGTAAAAGATATGAATGAAATGCCGTCCAGGTATATGACCTATGGTTTCATATATGATGATGAAGGGAAAAAAATAGATGAAGTTCTTGCTGTGATTATGAGAGCACCATATTCCTATACAGGAGAAGATGTGGCTGAGATACATTGCCATGGGGGTATGATATCCATAAGAAAGATTATGGATCTTGTACTGAAAAAGGGGGCTAGAATGGCAGAAGCAGGAGAATTTACCAAGAGAGGTTTCCTAAATGGCAGAATTGATTTAGCCCAATCAGAAGCAGTAATTGATATAATCACTGCAAAAACTGATGAAGGCCTTGAAAATGCCATGAATCAACTCCAGGGAGAGCTTTCTGTGAAAGTAAAAAATGTTATGGATATATTGCTATCCATGTTGGCCCATATTGAAGCTGCTGTTGACTTTCCAGAGCATGATATTGAAGAAGTAACTGCTGAAAACTTAAAGATAAAGGGTATGGAAGCAATGGGTATACTTAAGGAGCTTCAGGATACCTATTATGAAGGCAAGATTCATCGAGAAGGACTTAGCACAGCCATAATAGGAAGACCCAATGTAGGCAAGTCCTCTTTACTCAATCTGCTTCTTAAGGAAAACAGAGCCATAGTTACAGACATCCCAGGTACTACAAGGGATATTATTGAAGAGTACCTGAATATTAAGGGTGTGCTTATTAAACTTATAGATACTGCTGGTTTGAGAGAGACAGAGGATATAGTAGAAAAGATAGGTGTAGAGAGAACAAAGGAAGCGTTGAATAAAGCTGATTTAGTTGTTTATATAGTGGATGCCTCAAAGGAATTGACTTCTGAAGATATGGCTATAGCGTCATTGATAAAGGATAAAAAAGTTATAATAGCTGCCAATAAGATAGATAAGGGAATTGAGGCCAATTTGGAGATGTTGGCGGAGACATTTAACAAGGATAATATAATAAAGATGTCTGTAAAGGATAAGATAGGAATTGACCTATTGGAAAATGCTATTTATGATATTGCATACAGCGGCAGTATTAAAAGCAAATCCAGTGCTGTAGTATCCAATATCAGGCATAAGTCCCTTATAGATAAGGCTCATGAAAGCATTGGAAAGGCTTTGGAAGCCATAGATGAAGGCATACCTGTAGATTTGATATCGGTAGATATAAAAGATGCATGGAGTTTTCTGGGAGAGATAACGGGAGATACGGTGGAAGAGGATATAATAACTGAAATCTTCAGCAGATTTTGCATAGGCAAATAAAGTAGGTGATAACATGGAATATTATGGAGGAGAATATGATGTAATAGTTATAGGCGCAGGACATGCAGGCTGCGAGGCTGCTTTAGCGTGCGCCAGAATGGGTATGAAAACCCTTGTAACAGCTATAAATCTGGATAGTATTGCCATGATGGCCTGCAACCCATCACTTGGAGGACCTGCCAAGGGCAATTTAGTAAGGGAAATTGATGCCCTGGGCGGAGAAATGGGTATAAACGCAGACCACACTATGATACAGATAAGGACTTTGAACACAAAAAAAGGTCCTGCTGTAAGAGCATTCAGAGCCCAAATAGATAAGAAGATGTATTCGGAAAGAATGAAGTGGGTTCTTGAGAATCAGGAGAATCTATACATTAAACAGACCGAAATAGTAGATATACTGGTAGAGGATAGGAAAGTAACAGGAGTTATAACAAACCTAGGAGCCAGATATGAGTGTAAGGCTGTAATAGTAGCTACAGGGGTATATTTGAACGGTAAAATAGTAATAGGTGATGTGAGCTATGAAGGGGGACCAAATGGTCTTTTTCCTGCTAAAGGACTATCCAAAAGTTTAAAAAACCTTGGCTTTGAATTGAGAAGATTCAAGACTGGTACTCCAGCCAGAATAGATGGAAAAAGCGTTGATTTTAGCAAAATGATGGAGCAGCCAGGGGATGAAGAGATGAAGCTCTTTTCTTTTGCATCAAAAAATATAGAGATAAGACAAAACAGCTGCTATCTAACCTATACTAACGAAACTACCCATAAGATAATAAGAGATAATATTCATAGATCTCCCCTTTATACAGGTGGTGTTGAAGGCGTAGGCCCCAGGTATTGTCCTTCAATTGAAACCAAGATTGTTAATTTTCCTGAGAGGGAAAGCCACCAAATTTTTATAGAACCAGAAGGATTAAATACCAGGGAAATGTATGTCCAGGGATTGTCATCCAGTTTACCTGAGGATGTACAGATTGACATGCTCAGATCCATAAAGGGTTTAGAAAACTGTGAGATGATGAGGACTGCCTATGCTATAGATTATGACTGCATAAATCCTCAAGATCTGAAATTAACTTTAGAGGCTAAGCATATAGAAGGGTTATTTTTTGCTGGGCAGATAAATGGGAGTTCAGGTTATGAGGAAGCGGCAGCCCAGGGGCTTATGGCAGGCATTAATGCAACTTTAAAGCTTAAAGGAAAAGAACCTTTGGTATTGGACAGATCTGAAGCTTATATAGGCGTTCTTATAGATGACTTAGTAACAAAAGGTACAAATGAACCCTACAGAATGATGACATCCAGAGCTGAATACAGGCTGATTTTAAGGCAAGACAATGCGGATCTTAGACTTACCCAAAAAGGCTATGAGGTTGGGCTTGTGACCGAAGATAGGTATAGGGATTTTGTTAGAAAGAAAGAGAATATAGAAAGAGAAATTGAAAGATTGAAAGGCAAGTCTGTAAATCCCAATGACAGAGTAAAAGGTTTTTTGGAAAAGTATAATAGTGCAGATATAAAGAGCGGTATAACTCTATATGAACTCCTGAAGAGACCGGAGATAACATATGCATCATTGGCGGAAATAGATGAAAATATGCCTGATTTGGATGATCAGGAAGCTGAAGAAGTGGAAATATTGATTAAATATGAGGGCTATATTAAAAAGCAGTTGATGCAGATTGAGCAGTTTAAGAAACTGGAAGGTAAAAGGCTGCCCGATGACATAGATTATAAAGGTATAAAAGGCCTTTCTACAGAAGCTCAGCAGAAACTATCAGAGGTAAGACCTTCAAATATTGGGCAAGCATCCAGGATATCAGGTGTATCTCCTGCTGATATTTCTGTGTTATTGGTATATCTGGAACAATTGAGAAGGAGATAGGGTTTGTATGGATAATTTAGATGTTTTGGATAAGGGATTAAAAGAGTTAGGTATAGATACAGACTCAGAAAAGTTAGGTAAACTCATAACTTTCAAGAACATTCTATTGGATTGGAATGAAAAAATTAACCTTACTTCAATAACAGATGAAAAAGAAATATTCATAAAACATTTTATAGACTCAGCCACATGTCTTTGCCCCGGATTAATTAAGAGCGGAAGCAAAATAATTGATATAGGGACGGGGGCTGGCTTTCCTGGAGTGGTTATAAAAATATTAAAAGAAGATGTAAGTATGACTTTGTTAGACTCTTTGAACAAAAGAGTTGTTTATTTGAGAGAAGCAGCAGATAAGCTAGGTTTAAAGCAAGTTGACATAATACATGGTAGAGCGGAAGAATATGGAGTAAAGAAGGAGCATAGAGAGAAATATGATATAGCTTTATCGAGAGCTGTAGCTCCTATAAATGTATTAGTAGAATACTGCATTCCGTTTGTAAAAAAAGGAGGTTACTTTATATGTCAAAAAGGCCCATCCTACAAGGATGAGCTGGAGGAAGGGAATAAAGCCATTGAAATACTGGGAGGAAAATTGGAAAAAGTGGAAGGCTATTTATTGCCCTATAGCGATATAAAACATTATATACTGCTTATCAAAAAAATAGAAAATACTCCGACAAAATATCCAAGAAAACCTGGAAAACCCTCATCAAACCCAATAAAATAATAGAACATTGGTAGAACTTAATAGATATTTGACATAATATGAAGGTCAAAAGTAATGGTTAATAAGAAGGAACACAATGAACAATGGCGAATAAATTAGATAGGCAATCCATAAGATTTTGGGGAATATATATTTCTGTTTTTGAACGATATTCTAATCACTTGGGATTTAATCCCCAGTGAATGTTAGTCGAGTCTATACAAGGTGAATTACCCGCAAGGCAAGAGAAGGTGCTCTGGGCACTGGACTTAGAGCGGGCTAGTTCAGTGTTAAATGTGTAGGGGGATGATGAAATTGAATGAGAACAAATCCATAATCAATATACCTATAGAAAGTATTGCGCCTAATCCATACCAGCCTCGCAAAAACTTTAATAATATATCTCTGGATGAGCTTTCAGAGTCTATTAAATCATATGGTGTGCTCCAGCCTATTAATGTGCGAAAAATTGGAGAAGATGGCTATGAATTGATTGCTGGAGAAAGAAGGCTGAGAGCAGCTAAGATAGCCGGCATGAAGGAAATACCCGCAATTGTTGTAGAAGTGGTGGAACAGGATTCTGCAGTAATCGCACTCATAGAGAATCTGCAAAGGGAAGATTTAAACTTTCTTGATGAAGCAGAAGGATATTATAATTTGATTCATGATCATGGTTTGACACAGGAGGAATTATCCAGGAAAGTAGGAAAAAACCAATCAACAATTGCCAATAAATTGAGACTGTTGAGATTGCCTCAAGAAATCAAGAATGAAATTTTGAAAAATAAGCTTACAGAAAGACATGCAAGAGCATTGTTAAAACTTCCAGATGAAAAGCTTCAGCATAAGGCTATAAAAACTATAGTAAAAAAATCATTGAACGTAAAAAAGACTGAAGAGCTGGTAGAGAAGTTTTTGGATGAAATTGCAGTTACTAAGGAAAAGCCCGCAGAAAAAAGGATAAGAGGCAAGATTAACTATAATATTTATGTGAACACCATAAAGAATACATATAAACAAATATTGAAGACCGGATTTAAAATGCAATATAATCAGGAAGATAAAGGGGACTATATAGAGATAAATATAAAAGTACCAAAAGTATAAGACAGAGCTTAGGCTCTGTTTTTTAATTGTGAAGAAAGTATACTTTACTTCACAATGGGGAGTGCAAGGGGGAACTCCCCCTATCGTCTAAGGAGGGTGTTCCCCATGAAGACCACAAAGGAATATTCCAGGCAATCTACTTAAAGATCATATCTTATTTAAAAGCGTCAATATGCCCATTATTATGAACAATATTCCTGCTGCATTTTGGATGTAATTAGGCGGAACATACTTTGTTATATATGTACCAGCAAATACTCCTAAAACAGAAGAACATATTAAAGCCAAAGATGCACCTATAAAAACAAGAATAGGCGAATTATTTTTTGCAGTCAAGAGCATGGTCTGCAATTGTGTCTTATCCCCTAGTTCAGCAATAAAGACACATAAAAATGTGGAAATGATTACCTTTAACATTCTAATCCTCCCGTATTGCAGATAATATGAGCCCAAGTATTGAGGCAACAATGAAACCTATAAAGCCGCCCCACAAAACAGTGAGTATAAAAATACTCTTGTCATAAAGAATTGTATTCTGGTTTATAATTGCTCTCCCTATGCCAATGGATAAAAACACTGGAACAGAGCTGATTACTGATGGAATGTCATTGTGCTTAAAAAAGTCTATCCAAGCAAATATTCCCCAGACAAATCCTAGACAAATGCATTTTGAGTAAATTTTCTTATACATAAAGCCCACCTTCACAATTCTTTCTATAATAATATTCATTTTGACTTTAATATATTATCACTTTGTATTAATATAATTATATGGAGAAGGTGAGGTGTGGATTATGTCGAAATCAATTGCAGTTTTTAATCAAAAAGGTGGGGTAGGTAAAACAACAACGGTAATAAATCTATCTGCATGCCTTGCCAGCCTTG
>ENA-OWOZ01001731-OWOZ01001731.1-bioreactor-metagenome-genome-assembly--contig:-NODE-1731-length-18755-cov-3.882429_pt1 | contig 18755 bp, 8 predicted proteins | sample MGYA00238140_ERZ651804 | MGnify/ENA primary metagenome ERZ651804 (study PRJEB26910, sample SAMN07631232) | bioreactor metagenome | isolation source: Switchgrass digestor | place: USA: Dartmouth... | reverse complement strand
ACCTGATATATCCACCTTGATTCTCTCAATTTCCTTAATTTTATCCTTTACCTCCAGCTTTTCAAGCCTAGTTTCCAATGCCTTTACCTTGTTGTCAAGGTTTCTTTTAGCTGAAAGCAAACTGGCATATTGCTGCCTTACTGTGGTAATATAGCTTTTTTCAGTTTTCCTGATATTCTCGTCCAGGGACAGTATATTATGCTTTATTTGCTCCGGAATCAGGTCCCTGACTCTTAATGAATTTATGCGTGAATTAGTATCCCTCGCTTCCTTTAAGTCCACTTCTTTTGCCCTGGTTAAGGCATCTTCCATTTGCTTGTTGTAGTCATACTCCATTTGCTTTAATTGCAAAACAATTTCGTCGTTTTTTAATTTTGCCAAACTTAATGCTTCACTAATACTTATCTTATTAACTTTATTTTGGGAAGCAGCCAAAGCATCACCGTGAGGATATGGTAACATACATGATACCATAATCCCCACTATTACAATTAGCACCATTATCAAAACCGGTTTTTTCATGATTATCACCAGATTCTCATGATTTTATTAATAATATTTATCTATCATTCGTTTACTATTTAGTGCTGTCTGATTCCCCAAGTGTATTATTTTATAATATTTTTTAAGTATATTATTAATTCTAATCTATTAATTAATATATGGCATCGTAGCAGCTTATTAATTAATTTACAGTATTAAGGCAACTCGAAATTTCTAAGAGGATTTCCTGTGGATGCATAATCCGTAAGCGTATTATCAGGTCCTGCAAAGAACATTACCCTTATATTTTTATCCAGCTGGTTGCCGCTTATGGTAAGTATAATCCTTGCTGTACTTATACTTGAAGCCTCCTCATAGCGCGAGGAAATTATCGGTGCAACCGTATTATTTACCAGCACAATAAATTGCTTAAGCTCACTATCGTTATTTGCCAATGGTTTGCCCGAACCGTTGGTGGTTCTTATATTCTCATTCAGCGAAATTATTATATCTGTATTTTCCCCATTATACACCGTAATAAATCCTGTTGCATAAGGAGGATACTTATCTGCTGCCTTTATCGGGTTTGTGGTTTTCTGTATTGGCTGCCCGTATATATCCGTTGTATAAGGCTCATCGTATGCCGTCTGTACGTATATATCTTTTCCTGCATACTGGCCGTTGCTTGAAATGAGGTTGTCTACCTGCAGAATCACTTTCTTTTCTTCCTCATTGTAGTCTGCTTTCAGAACGATGAGAGCCTCATCTCCTGCGGTAATCAGGAAATCTTCCGCGGTCAAGGTAGATGCATCAATATCCCTGTTGAATGTCACCTCAATGGTGTTTTTGTCCGTAACGGCAGCGGAAATGATTCTGGGCGGGCTGTCTATGGTGCTGAACGGTGCCGTTGCACCCATGGCTGCCATTACATTACCGGCTTTATCAGTTACAGAGGATATCTGCAATACATCTATGATTTTCATGTCAAAATTGTCAGGCAATGTAATAGCCACTGTCCTGCCGTCGGAAATTACTTCATATGTAGTTTCCTCGGGGAACACTTCCGATGCATAGGTTTTAAAGCTCATGTAACGGTAGTTGCTTCTGGAAGTGGCAGTGGTTACATCCACGCTTTCGCTGAAGCGGATAAAGAATTTGTTATCCTTAACCCTTACAGACTCTACTACAGGGCTAATATTATCCACAACCGTAAATTCTATTGTTAAAGGATTAATCCTGTTTTCCTGTGGTGTATAATCAACCACGTCCTGTATGGAAAGGGTATATTTGCCCGGTTCAAATACAACTCCTCCCGGACGCTGTAATACTAAACGGTTTCTGTAAGCTCTACCCGTACCGTCCGTGTACCAGCCCATTTGGGACAGTGATACTACCTCTCCCTTTGAGTTTTTCAGAACATATGTGGCACCTGTCGGTAAAACATCTTCCGAGAAGGTGAGTATTATTTTGTTTTGATCCTTAATTTCGTAATCTATATATTCCGGTATATCAGTATCCACGTCCGGCACCACATTTACCGAAATAGTTTTTTGATTGCCGTATAGGTCAATTACGTTATATATGGAAATTGTTGCGCCTTCAGGTTGCAATGCTGCAGTTCGTTCAAACTCAACCGTATATGTCTGCATATCATCTTCGTATGAAACGGAGTATACTCTTCCGCTAGGTTTTGCCAGTATTTGCTCCTTTGTCACAGGCTCAACGGGTTTATTAAACCTAAACACCATCTTTGTCTGGGTAACTTCCATAATTTCATCTATAGCAGGTGGATTAGTATCATTTTCAACAACAAATTCAATTGGGTCAGTCATAACCTTAAATCCTGCATAATCCACTACTCCTGTTCTTACACCAAGCTTATATGTACCGCTTTCAAGCCTTTTTGAAAGGCTTATATCCACTGTCGATTCATTAACCATCTTTATCCCGGACGTACCTATTGACTTGCCGTCAAGGGTGTAATTTGACGAATAGGTCGCATTCTTTACAGGCTCACTGTATACTACTCTTATAATTTTGTTTCCAAGTGCTTTAACAGACAGAACTTTAGGCTCATACCTGTCAATAACATAGTCTATTGTAGCGTCGTAGTTCTTCTTCAATCCTAATTCCCTTTTCACTGTCAAATACACATTCTTCTGGGCCTTAAGAGGAGCATCCAGCAAGAGGGTCACCTGTGTTTTATCCTCTGACAGGGTTGCTTTTACAATCTTCTTTTCCTCCTCTTCCTGTACAACGCTGTAATTGTAAATATACATTGCCCTGTCAACATCAACCGCCTTATTAAACTTTATGTATATCTGTATAAGATTGTCCATGCTTACTGATGTAACTTCGAGGGGGCGGGTTACATAGTTTAACGTAGCAAATGCCATTATATCCGTGCCTTCTGCATCGCCTACAATTGTGTTATATCCCTCTTTAAGCTTGTTATAATTAAAATCCCAGAAAACAGGGACTTCTTTTATCGTGCCGTCGCTGTATATGGCCGTAACTGTATCCGGTAATTTTATATCATCATTATCATATACAGTACCAAGGTCAACTTCTAGCAAATACTCTATTTTGGCTTCCTCTTCCATAAGCCCGGCTGCTACAGCCTTTTCCCTTGGTATAGAGCCGTCTTCAACAAGTTTTTCCAAAAGGGTCTTATTTTGGCCCTTAACCTGAAGTTGCAATGCTTCTGCTATTCCAATCGCCATATCCCTGTTGGTAAGCTCGTTCAGGCCCATTAAGTCCCATAGCCCAATTCTGAACGCAAAATCCATAACCTCATCCCATTTGAAGTCTCCGCCCTCTCCGTAGTCCTGTTTATATCCAAGGGCCTCAAGGAGAACCTTATATAGCATCTGTGCAGTAACTGTTCCTTTGGGGTTGAAACTGCCATCAATATTTCCCCTCCATCCGAACTGGGGATTATCCTTTATGTACGCCAGAACATTCCTTCCTTCTTTCCACAGGATTTCATCTGCATCGGTAAAATTGTCGCTTCCTTCATAATTATAAGCAATCTGTTCGTAGTTATTGCCTGCAAGCCTTAAGGTAATTATAACCGCCTGAAGCCTTTCGGTTTTCTTTGACAAATACTCCTCGGTAAGTCCTGCTCCCTCTCCTTTAAGCACACCAAGTATCTCACAAATTTCTTCCGCGGATTTCTGCTCGGCATAAACAACATTATACATCGGCAGCAAATTTGTTACAGGCATTATTAAAAGTGCAATAACCAGTATGATATGTAACCATCTTCTTCTCATCGTTTCAATCCCCCTGTTTGTTTGGATACTGTTTATCATTTGTTATTTATTTCACTATGCTAATTATATCATCCAAAAATTGTGAAAGTCAAATTAAAGAGAAAAGACAGTGGGAACCAGTTCCCCGCTGTCTTATATATACAAATTACTTACATTATGTTTTGTTCACTGCTTGCTTTCTTGCATTTTTAGTATTTTATGCCATTCTATTAATCCAGATGCTTTTTACTGTTTTGAAACATGGATTGTAAAAAGGGTTGTTATTTCCGCAACAATCTTATCTCCCTGTTTAACCTGGGTTGTTAGCTTGTATGAACCTTCCGGCGCACCTTCTGCTATAGTATAGGATATAACCCTTGTAACTTGAGGCTTGCTGGCTTCCAGCCTGAATCCTTCGTCCGGCCCATATATAAAGGATGTAGCATTGTCGGATATAAGCTGGATTATATCATAAGATTTTTCGTCATTATCAGTCTTCAGTACAAAGGATTCAAATATGTCTTTTAATCTAACAGGCACTTCCTCCTCTTTTCCGCTGCTGTTTGTTACTGTTTTGCTTAAAGTTATATAGGTTTTCAGTCCTTCTATATCGACTTTGCTTTCAAGCTTTATTCCGCCGTCTTCGGTTTTGGTAAGTGAAACCTTTACCCATTTTTGCTGTTTATATGTCTGTTCACCCACTTTATGATCTATTGATACTTCGGCATAACCGTTAAGGCTATTGTCCGGATCATTAACCTCATATTTGCCAGGATAGGTGGTACCTTCATGGTACAATGCTACTGGCTCTCCAAAGCTGTGTGTACCGCTGAATTTTGCTACTATCTTGCTGCCGCTCTTTTGCGCAGCCAGGCCGATTCCGGCATTCCATTTGTTTCCTGAGGTGGTTATGCTCTTGAAATTAACCGTGATTGTGCCTGCGTTATCTTTGTTTACATAGATGCCCGCTTTTTTGCCGTCACTTGCCTCTACATTTTCCAGGGTAACTACCATGTTGCCCTTTGCATCATCGGTGTTGTCATATATTTCAATGAGGTTGTCACCATGGTTACCTTTAACAGTAATATTCCTGATTATAGTCCCGCTGGCATTAACACCGAAAATAACCAGTCCTTCCGGTGAATTATTACCTGTTTTATCTACTCCGCTGTTGATAGTTAGAGCCCTTCTGCCACCGTTATTATTGACACCTTCTATTGTGACCTTCCTTTCTATAAAAAGCGGAGAGGTCAATGTTATGTCATTTTTCAGCAGGATTATATCTATATTATTGTTATTAAGCGCATTTATTAAAGCTTCTTTTGTTTCTACCTCAACGGAGCGGTATGGCATTATGGTCACTGATTCATTATCACCTGTTCCGACAATTTCTTTAGGTTCACCGTCTGCAGACTCTTTTACAATTACTTTCACACCATTCGCTATTTTGGCCTGTACCGGCTGTGAGCATATCAGGATAATAGGCTGGTTAATAACCACTGGTTCCGTTATTACCGCGCCGTCTCCCAATGTTAGTGTTATAGTAGCAGATGAAGTGCCGTCACTATTTATTGTCAATGATTTCACTGTTTTCCCTGCAGCTATATTAATGGTAATACCAGTGTTATCCTGGACAATAATGCTGTTTCCGTTCGCGTTTTCATTCCATGAGCTTGAAGAAACATCTTTTATTGTTATCATGCCTGTTACGGTTGCACCGTTGTTCACTGTGGCATTGGGGGCATCCACTGTTAAATTACCGTTGATAGTTCCATTGGCTATAGTTATAGTTCCGGCAGTATTACTCGATATACTTACATTACCGGTTATGGTATATCCTTTTAAATCAAGGCTTATTAATTTATTTATATTAATATCCCCCGTTATATTGCCTGTCAGTGCTACGGTGCTGCCATCCTGAGCATTTGCTAATGCTTGCTCAAAAGCCTGTTTATGCGTTACCAGCTTGGCAATTGCTTCATTTATTGCATTTGTTTTTGCAACAACTTCCTGGTTGGTTGTTTCAGGCATTGCGAGTGCTGTTGCCCGCGCAGCCACAAATGCCGACCAGGAGTCTGCTGTGTAGTCCGCCTCAACCTTTCCGCTTGCTTCAAGCTTTGCTGCATCAAGAGCCGCCTGTCCTGCAAATACTAACTTTGAAATTGCCGCATTTATGGCATTTATTTTATTAGTAATTTCGGCTGCGTTTCCTTCAGGCAAAGCAAAAGCTGCCGTCCGGGCGGAAATAAACTCCGCCCAGGATTCCGGTGTGTAGTCAGCCTGTTTTTTCGCTTCTGCTTCAGCTTTCACGGCTTTTAATGAATCAATGGCACCGCTGATTAAGTCGCTGCCTTTGATCTTGACAGCATCTGTAAAAGGCTTAGCTGTATTTCCTTTATCATCCGTGATATAGGTTATAGTATCTTTAGAATAAACCTTATATGTCTCATTAGGTGATACGTATTTAATATCTACAATTATTTTGCCATATACGTCTATATATTCTCCGTCAATCCAAAGTCTTTCATGCGTATTGTCAACCGATACCGTATAATCTATTCCTGCTACTAACTTATCTCTGCTGGATTCCTCTTCAATTACTACATCGGTGGAAACAAGCGAATTAATTGTATTGTTTAATGCCTCTGTAAACCTAATTATAATCTTTCCGCTTGCATCCGCAACTATTGGTTTACCTTTGATTACTTCAGGCTTAATATTATCCTTGATTTCTTTTTCTAATACAACAGGTTGTACTCCGAAAAGGTTGCTTATTGCTCTTGGTTCTATAATCTTTACCTTATCCCCTGATGTGTTATATGGCAGTTTTCCGTCAATTATCAGAGTAAGTTTAGTACGTCCGTTGCTGTCAAGTTCCTCATTCAAGCCTACCACCTTTATATCTTTGGAAGAGCCGGCAAGGTCAACAACAAAAGCATCTAAATCATAAGTTCCCAGTTCTTCGCTGAATGTAATTTCAATCTTATCCGGTTCAACGGCAATTGCTTCTTTTATATACGGTGCATTACTGCTGTCATTCATATCACTAATATTTTTTATACCCGGTAATATTTCATTTCCTGCTATGTCTTTTACATTTGTTACAAATAGCTGTGTTGAATTGACGTTGACCAAGTCCTTTTGCTTGGATGTCAGTGTAATCTTTACTATCTTATCTCCTGCATAAAATTCAGCATTTTCGGATAATCTGGTATAAGTTCCGCCGTTCTTCAGGTAGTAATTGCTCGGATTTAAAGCTGTATCAGGCTCTACATTCTCATTATAGAAGACATATAAGAACCAGCCTACCTCTTTTGAGCCCTGTTTCTCCACTCCGTAAGTCACTTTGGTAATCTCCGGAGGAGTCTTGTCGGTTATATCTATCCTTTCGCTGTATAGATCCAGTTTGTTGCTGTTAAGTGAAGCATCATACACGTTCTTTATGTTCACTATTATTGTATTACCAGCAAGACGTTTGTTAAATGTTACCGTAAATTTAGCTGCGTCATTATCAGGCTCAACTTTATATGTCAGGCCGCTAATGGTCTTACCATTTCCGTCTAGAATTTCAAGATTATCCTTATCAAAGGAGACTCTTTTGCTAAATTCTATTTCAATTACATCCTCTGCCGTTACAGTAATCTTCTTTACTTCAGGCTTAGTCCTGTCTGCAGTTACATAAATCGTGTAAGTCTCAGTTTCAAATTTATTTCCCCATAAGTCAACTATTTCATATGTCTTTCCGTCGTCCGATGCAACTACTTTGCCTAATATCCTAAGCGTATTGTATCCTTCAGGTATAGGCTTATCGTTCTTCTTATCCCCTGTATAGAACCACACATATACAGTATCATAACTCTTCTTGGAATCTATTAACGTACCGTCTTCATCAGAAGTTATTTTTGAAGCGGTCCATGCCGAGAATGTATGGGAAAACTGCTCTTTGTGCAGACCGGATACAGGCTTATTGAATTTTACTACAACATATTCCTGCCTAGCAGACTCTATTTCCGCTATAGGCGGCGTATTATCTTTCACATAGTTAATTGTCACAGTTTTTATTATATTATTATAGCCGGCATAATCTTTAAATCCCTGAAGTGTAATAACATACTCTTTTCCGTCAACTAATGAGGAGTAAAGAGGTATTTTAACTTTGTTCTTGTTTATCTCAATACCACCCATATTTACCGATAATGTGGAATTACCCTGTTTTATTGTAACTTTTGCATTATTTACATCTTCTATAGGCTCACTAAACGTTACAGTCAGTTCTCTGGGCCCTGTGGTTTCCACATCAAGAACTTCCGGCAGTTCTGCATCAAAGAATGTGAATTCAAAGGTTTCTTTCGCTTGCAATATCTTATCATTTATTGTTAATTTTGCCTTCTTTTGATTATCCGGTGCTTTTTCAAGAGTTAAAACAGCAACATTTCCTTTTGTTTCAACACTTTTTATTTTAGCCACATCAAGGCTGTAATTATCCTTCTTTTTAACTTCCTCATTGTCAGACACATCCTTGTTGAATTCAACAACAACCTCAATAAGGTTGTTTGCTTCTACTTTTCTTACTTTCAGAATAATTTCATCAATTGTTACATTAACTTTAGCAACAATACTTGTTCCCTCAATAGTTCCTGTAATCTGTGTCTTCGGCATGGCCTTTGAAGTATCTATATACGGCCATTTAACAGGAACATAACCTGTCTTTCCGTCACTATAGGTTACTTTTACAGTAGAAGGTAAATTTAAAATTTGTCCAACCTTTATTTCAATATCAGGAATTCTTTCGACCGATACAATAACAGGTTCTTCCATTAAACCTGCATTTATTGCTATCTGCTTCTTGTACTCATCATTGCCGACAATTACTTCTATAACCGTTTTTCCTTTATTTGCACCTGAAGCATATTCAGCCTTTAATGCATAAAAAGACATTCCTACAACATGATCCCTTAATATTGTTTCATTATCTAGCCTTGCCGCTTCAGATTTTGAAAATCCTGTTACATTGCAAAATTCAACTGTTGCAAATTGATACTCAAAATCAATACCCTGTATATAACCCAGCATTGCAAGAATCATTTTCGCATATTCTCTTCCAAGCAGGTAATCCTTGGGTGCAAAATTCCCATCAGGTCTTCCTGCAATAATACCTTTTTCTACAGCATAAGCTATATATTTTATAGCCCATGATGCTATTTGATCTGTATCTTTAAACTTTTTATTAAGTATTTGCTTTGCTTCTGTATCGCTCATTTTTAAAGCATCTTCTTCTAAATTAAACATACGTAGAAGAAGTGCTACTGCTTCTTCTCTAAGTAAATTTGCCTCAAGATTAGGCCTATATTCTGTTGTTGATACTCCCCTAAATAAACCTAACTGATATAGAACCCAAGCCTCATCATCATACTTGGTTGATTGAGCTGCTAACGCCGGTACATAGACAATTCCTACTATTAATGTAAATGCTAGAATAACCGACAACAGCCTTTTTGTAATTCTCATATACAATAACCCCTCTCCTATTAAATCTTAGAACCAATTCATTAATTAACTACGGATTTCATATTTTAGACTGCATATATTCTAAAAAAGTTCCGATTCTTTCGCGGATGGTAGCCCTTTCTCTTCTACATGAATTGATTCATTATAATTATACCATCATACAAGCATTCAGGTGACGGCTGTTGCCAAATCGTAAGGTATTTGTAACCATAAATTAACATATTAATATTAGAAAAAATAAAAAACCCATCCTCGCTGAGGATGGGTTTTTTAGATTATTATACTTAGTTGCTGGATCCTGCTACTTTTACATTGTATTCTACTTTAATTGTTTCTGTATATTTGCTGTTCCATTTTATTGTCATTTCAAAGCTACCGCTTACTGTCGTATCCTCTGTCTTTTCTTCTTCTCCTGCATTGAAGTAGTACCAGAATGCTCCAGGTTCATCTTCGTCAGTATAGAATTTCTTACCATTTACAGTTATTTCTATATCTTTATTTTCACCTAAATCTTCAATTTCAACACTTAAAGGTTTTTCAATCTTAATTCCGATCCAGTAAGCCGATTCCGGTGCTCCACCTTTTACAAACGGTACAGGAGTTCCTTTTTCCTTCATCTTTATTGTCAGAACACCTTTTTCAAACTTGTAATCTAATCCATCTCCGCCAGTTTTTCCTGGATCCTGATCTACACCATAAGACCTATTCTCCATTGTAATTTCTTTGCTGAATGATGCAAGTTTATTGCCAGCATTATCAGTAATGTATTGTACTGTATCAGCTGTCTTAACGGTGAGCTTGCCACGGTAAGCAGCTTTGCTTCCAAGAAGCTCTATCCTAATTTCGTTAGTATTGCTGTTACCGGAACCTTCGTGAATTGCTACTATCTGATAATCTATACCTGCTACTAATTCTTTTCCGTCTTTGTCAAGAATTACAAGATCTTTTGCCGCATATTCTTTTGTTGTTGTTGTCTTTACTTTTTCTTTGAATGTTAATTTAATAACTGCTTCGTTGTTTTCTATATCTTGTTCAACCTTATCAATCGCAGGAGCAATCTTATCATTTACAGTTACTGTTTTACTCTTAACTGTTTCATCAAACAGATCTTTCAATAATTTTGCTCCATCTGGTGTTATTTCTACTGATACGCCACTTGCATCATAAGTCATATCTTTGCTTAATGTCAATACAAGTTTTGTATTTCCATCTTTAAGCTGTTCTTCCATGTTTGCTATAGCTACATCCGATACACCATGAATTGTAAATGCATCTTTATCAACTAATCCTAAGCGTGCATTGAAGAAAACTTCAATTGTATTTGGTGCTGTTGCATTTGCCTCAGTCATCTCTGCTTTGTTATCAGCTATCTTCTGAATTGGCTTATCAGTTGTACCAGCTTCTATTTCATTTCCTGCTAAGTCTTTAACGCCAGTTACAAATAACTTAGTTTCGTTTGCTTTTATTCTTAATTTTTGATCTTTAACGTTGATCTTAACTATCTTTGTTCCTTCAAAGAATGATGTTGCACCAGTTAATTTTGTAAATGTTCCATCATTATTATATAACATGTAATTGTTTACATTCAGAGCAGTTGCTTCATCAACATCTTCATTGAAGAATACATAGATATAATCTCCGCCGTCCCAGCGTACATAGCTTACTACAGGTGCTTTCTTATCTGTAATATCTAATGTAGTGCTGTATAAGTCAAGCTTATTGCTATTCAAAGTTGCATCATATACGTTCTTGATATTTACAACTAATGTCTTTCCAGCCTGACCTTTGCTGAGAGTTACAGTAAATTTAGTATCTGCACTTGAAGGTGAAACTGTCCATGTTAATCCGTCAATCTTCTTTCCTTCGCTATCAAGTATTTCAATATTATCCTTTGTGAAGGATACCTTCTTAGTGAATTCAATTGTAAATGCATCTTCTGCAGTTACCTTAATTTCTTTTATATCAGGTATTGTCTTATCTGCAGCAACTGAAAGTGTGAATGTTGCTGTTTCAAACTTGTTGTCCCAGAGATCCTTAATTTCGAAATCTTTCTTATCGATTTCTCTTGTTGCTTTACCTAAGATTCTGAATGAAACTTCTCCCTCAGGTATAGGTTTGTCTTCTTTGTCGTTTCCTGTATAGAACCATACATATACTTTGTCATAGCTCCTATCAGGATCAATAGCCTTTTCGCCCTTTTCATCCTCAGTTACCTTGGTTGCTGTCCAAGCTGAGAATGTATGTGAGAACATCTCTTTAATTATGCCCTTAACAGGCTTATTGAATTTAACTACAACATATTCTTGTTTAGCTGTTTCAATTTCTGCTACAGGAGCAGAAGTGTCTTTTACATAGCTGTAAGTTATTGTCTTAACTACGTTGTTATATCCAGCATAATCGCTGAATCCCTGTATAGTTACTTCATAATCTTTACCATCAGTTAATGATGAATAGAGAGGTACTTTTACTTTTGCTGTTCCTAATGTAATCTCGTTATAATTTACTGATAATGTTGACGAACCAGTCTTTATAGAAACTGTACCTTTTGTCTGAATAGGTTCGCTGAATGTTATAGTAAATTCCTTCGGTCCGGTAGCTTCAAGGCCAAGAACCTCAGGCAGCTCACGGTCGAAGAATGTGAAATCAAATGTCTCCTTTGCAGGTAAAATCTTTTCATTTACAGTTAATTTAGCTGCTGTCTGGTTAGCAGGAACATTATCTCTCTTAAGGGACAGAACAACAATATTGCCGTTTACGGTAACGCTGTCAATTGTACCCTTGCTGAGTGAGTAATTATCCGCTTTAGCTGCAGCGCTATTGCCGCTTACATCATTGTTGAAAGTAACAACTACTTCAACCAGGTTAGTAGCGCTTACGCCTGTAACTCTAAGAGCAGCTTCCTTAATTGTAAGGTTGAATTTTGCAAAAAGCTTACCGTCTGAACCTTCGAGAACACCGGTAATTTCAGTCTTTTCTCTAGGTTCGTTTGTATCGATGTTGGGCCATGAAACCTTAACATCTTTTACTGTTCCGTCACTGTAAGTTACCTTTACAGTTTCAGGAAGAACAAGTTCATCACCCTGAGTAATTTCAATATCAGGAAGCTCTTCAACTAATACCATAACGGGTTTTTCAATTAATCCCTTTTCAATAGCGAGAGCTCTCATTTCTTCGTCATCGCCGACAATAACTTCGATAACTTTCTTGCCAGCATTTTCGCCTGCTACATATTCAGCGGTAAGTGTATAGTAGGACATTCCAACTACGTCATCCCTAAGCAGGTATTCTGTATCAAGTGCCACAGCTTCTTTCTGCGGGAAACCGCTTACGTTAGCAAGCTCACTCATTGAAAACTCATACTCAAAATCTTTGCCCTGAACATAACCAAGCATTGTGAGAAGCATCTTAGCATATTCTCTTCCAAGCAGGTTATCCTTTGGAGCAAAGTTTCCATCGGGCCTTCCTGCAATTATGCCGTTCTTTACAGCATAAGCAACATATTTAACAGCCCAGGATGCGATCTGATCAGCATCTTTGAATTTTTCACTCAAAATCTGCTTAGCCTCATTCTCATCCATGCTCAAAGCTTCGTCTTCAAGTTTGAACATTCTCAACAGAAGAGCAACAGCTTCTTCTCTCAGAAGACGAGCTTCAAGATTGGGCTTGTACTCTGTCTCTGATACGCCTTTGAAGAGGCCCAGATCGTACAATGTTCTTGCTTCCTCTTCATAGTTGAGAGAGTCAGCAAATACCGGTACTACTAACGAGCCAGCAATAATTGCAACTGTCATGAGTACCGCCAACAGTTTTTTGAAACTCTTCATACTCTCAAATCCTCCTTGTGTTTTTTTCGGGGTAAAGGTACAATAAGATAAGTTAAGTCGGGTTACCCCTTCCCCCTTTATAGTAATAACCCAACTCTTTATTTAGTTTATTCACCACAGGGCAGTTACGCCTATGATGAACTCAAAAAGAATTATATCATCGCCATATTTGGCTCGTCAACAACCAGCAGTGAAGTGTAAATATTTTGTAACAGAAATGAAACAATAGGAAATATGTAACAAGAACGAAATTAATAAAAATAAGCCGGCTTTTCTGCCGGCTTATTTTTTTATTCCATATATTATTTCATAATTTATTTCCCGTTAAGATTCCTTTCTGCCATTTCTATAGCCTTCTTAACTATATTTCCGCAATCTCTTGAAGAAACGGATCCCCATCCCTCATTCACAACCGTGTTATAAACACCAAGCTCCTTAGCTATTTCCGCCTTTAAAGCATCCGACATTAAGCTTCTTCGTCTTCCCACAATAAATCCTCCTTTTCGGAAGCTTATTTAAATGTGCGTTTTATCAATACGCACATATTTATTTTGTGATGATTTTTTATTTTAATGTGTTGTATTTTCTTGCTTCACCGTTACAACATCTCAGGCCTGGATGGTCTGGATATTTCACTTAGGGCCTTGGAAGCCTCCACGTCAAATCTCCTGTCAGTAGCGACATCACCAATGGAAACCATGCCGACCAGTTTTTGATTTTCAACAACGGGAATCCTTCTTACCTGATGCGCAGACATTTTTTGAGTTACCTCATCTATGGTAGCATCCGGTGTAACGGTAACAAGATTAGTAGTCATTATATTACTTACTGGTGTTGATTTCGGATCAAAGTCGTGGGCAATATTTCTCACAACAATATCCCTGTCTGTAACAATTCCCACAAGATTTCCGCCGTCTGTAACCGGTACGGAACCTACATTGTGCTTTTGCATAAGTTTGGCAGCCTCTGCAACTGTTGCATTTGGAGGCACTGTAGCTACATTCGTTGTCATTTTATCCTTTACTTTTAACATGTTTTTTATTCATCCTCCTTTCAAATTTATTTTTTCTCGAATTTAAAAAATAATAATTAGAAATATTTAATTTAAAATTTTATCCAAAATGTTAACAATTTTATTAGCATAAAATATTCACATAATACTGTTAATACGAAATGCTTATTTTCCCTAATAAAAACAGAAACCGAGGCAGTTTATCCACATGGTTGTGGATAATTTGCCTCGGTCTTTGTTTCTCCAAATCCGCATTACACAAGGTTTACAGGACTGCTGTTATGTTTACTGTTGATTAATGTGAATTTTCTGTGGATAACTTTTTGTTTTATCCACAGGACATCATTACATCCTGACGTCATTTCTTTATTTTATCCTCATCTTATCCTCATGCTTATATCAAGTGCTTTTACGGAATGGGTAAGGCTTCCGGAAGATATTATATCTACACCCGTTTGTGCTACTTCCCTAACATTCTCCAGTGTCACATTTCCTGAAGCCTCCACCAGTGCTTTCTTGTTGATAAGTTTTACAGCTTCCTTCATCATTTCAATGCTCATATTGTCAAGCATTATAATATCCGCACCTGCTTCCAGGGCTTCTTTAACCTGTTCAATTGTTTCAGTCTCCACTTCTATCTTCATTGTATGGGGAAGCTTCTTCCTGGCAACTTCAACAGCGTTTTTTATGCTGCCTGCAGCCGCTATGTGATTATCCTTTATCAGCACCCCGTCAGAAAGGGAATACCTGTGGTTTACTCCGCCACCCATTCTGACTGCATATTTCTCAAGTATTCGTAATCCAGGAGTTGTTTTTCTCGTATCAACTATCTTAACGTCCAGGCCTTCAACCCTTCTTATGAATTCATTTGTCCTTGTCGCAATTCCTGACAGCCTCTGAAGTAGATTTAATGCCGTCCTCTCACCCTTAAGCAGTGCTGCCGTATTTCCCGTTACCTCGGCCAGTATCGATCCTTTCTCCACTTTCTGGCCGTCTTGAACTATTTTCGTAAATATTACCTTATTATCCAGTATTTCAAATACCCTGCCCGCAACATCAAGGCCTGCTACAACACCGTCTTCCTTTGTAATAAATACAGCCCTTGATATTTCCGTCGGATCAATCAACATGTCTGTAGTTATATCTCCATAAGGCATATCCTCTTCCAAAGCATTCCTTATTATCTTATCAACAATTAGCCAGTTAAGCATACTTTCCTCCTTAAAATTTCTATCCTTTTTTTACAACAATATGGGTTTTCCATTTTTCATCATCGGTCTTGCTGAAATCGGAACGGTAATGGGCTCCCCTGCTCTCTTCCCTCTTCAGTGCTGACTCTATAACAAGGCCTGACAACATTACAATATTCTGTAGCTCCCAATCTTCCGGAGTTGTATTTTTCATATTTACCAGCATTTCATGGTATTTTTCAACAAGATTTTTTGCATGCCTGAGTCCTTCTCCGTCCCTTATAATACCGACGTATTCACTCATAATCCTTTTAATATCATTTTTTACGGCCTTTTTATCAATATCCTTCTTAATCCTGTATGTAGAGTATTTAATATGGTATTCGGCTGATATCCCTGACTCCCCTTCCAGTACCTCCGCCAATTCCTGTGCAATTATACCCCCGAAAACAAGGCCTTCAAGAAGGGAGTTGCTTGCCAGCCTGTTTGCGCCGTGTATGCCGTTGCAGGCTGCCTCACCGCACGCATAAAGCCTTTTTATATTTGTCCTGCCTTTTATATCCGTTTTAATTCCGCCCATGCAGTAATGTTCCGCCGGCGCAACCGGTATGTAGTCCTTTGACATATCTATACCGTAGTTTAAACATGTTTTGAATATGTTCGGGAACCTGTTCTCAAGATATTTTCTATCTTTAAATGTTATATCTAGATAAACATGGTCTGAATTGGTTTTCCTCATCTCCATAAATATGGACCTCGAAACTACATCCCTTGGTGCAAGCTCGGCCATCTCGTGGTAATTGGGCATAAAACGTTCCCCGTTTATATTTCTTAAAATAGCGCCTTCTCCCCTAACTGCTTCTGACATTAAGAAACTCTTGTTTTCAGGATGGAAAAGTACGGTGGGATGAAACTGGATAAATTCAAGGTCGGCTAATTCGGCTCCCGCCCTGTATGCCAGGCAAGTGCCGTCACCCGTTGCAACTTCGGGGTTGGTTGTGTTTTCATAAATCTGTCCAAATCCTCCTGTTGCACAAACAATTGCATTTGCAGTATAAAGCTTGAATTTCGATGAGTCTTCATCATAAGCTATAACGCCTTTTGCTTCACCGTTATCGGTGAGTATATCAATAGCAAACGTTCTCTCTCTTATAGTAACGTTTTTCTTGTTCCTTACCGCATGGATAAGTTTGTCCAGTACTTCTTTACCGGTGCTGTCACCTGCATGGATAATCCTGCTCTTGCTATGTGCCGCTTCCCTTCCGAAAGCAAGTTCGTTTGAATTTACCCGATCAAATTCAACCCCGTATTTACACAGCTTCTCTATATTTTTGGCTGCCTCAGTTACAAGAACCCATACACTTTCTTCATTGCAAAGACCGGCACCTGCATAAATCGTATCTTTAAAATGTAATTCGGGTGAATCGCCCTTATCGAGGGAAACAGCGATACCACCCTGCGCCAATACGGAATTGCTTATTTCAATGCTCTCCTTTGTAAGAACCGTTATTTTATATTTCTCCGGTATTTCAAGTGCAGTGTAGACACCTGCTATTCCGCTTCCAATAATCACCACATCTGAATGCTCTGTTTCCATCATTTTTGTGTCAAAATCAATTAAATACCTGTAGTGTTCCAATTTACGCTCCCTCATTTCCATCACGGCCATTTGGCATTAAAATAATTCATATTATTCAAATTCAGATTATCCCACTTCATGCATCCTTTGGAGTGCATTAGCTGCTCTTATTCTTATATCTTCATCAACATCAATAATATATTTCATTTCATTAAGAGAATTATACACGCTGTTTAAAGTTGTTTTTTTCATATTGGGGCATACCATACCTGGAGAAAGAAGGTAAAATTCCTTATCCGGGTTGTTTTTCCTCAGGCTGTAAAGTACGCCCATTTCTGTTCCTATCAGATATTTTTTTCTGCCGCTTTTATCCGATGAGGCATAATCTATAATCGCCTTGGTACTTCCGACAAAATCGGCCATTTCAACCACTTCGGGCCTGCACTCGGGGTGTACAAGCACAGCCGCATCAGGATGAATTTCCTTCGCCTTTTTTACATCCTCCGGCTTAATCTTGTGATGGGTAGGACAAAATCCCTCCCATAATATTATATTCTTTTCAGGCACCATCTTTGAGACGTAGTTCCCCAGGTTTTTATCGGGGATAAAGATGATGTCTTTTTCCTTTATTGATTTTACCACTTTTACCGCATTAGACGAAGTACAGCATATATCGCTTTCCGCCTTAACATCCGCTGAAGAATTAATATAGCATACAACTACGGCTCCGGGATATTTTTTCTTAAATTCCCTCAAATCTTCCGCAGTTATCATGTCAGCCATCGGGCAGCCTGCATCTCTTTCGGGGAGAAGTACGGTCTTCTCCGGTGAAAGTATTTTTGCACTCTCCGCCATAAAATGCACACCGCAAAAAACAACAACATCCGCTTTAGATGAAGCGCAATACTTGCTTAGTGCAAATGAATCACCCACCATATCTGCAATTTCCTGCACTTCATCCCTCTGGTAGGTGTGCGCAACAATCACCGCATTTTTCTGTGCCTTTAGCTCTTTTATTTTCTCCCTTAATTCCGATACAGAATCCATAATACTCATATTTTTGCACACCTTTCACATTTTTTTTTATTGTAATACTTATATTGTTTTTTGTAAAGAATATAATACTTGCTTATAATCCTAACTACATAGCTCCATATTAAATAGGTATATAATAAATGTTTATAATAATTAATCTTAATTTAATATCAATCATATTTCATACTAATTTTATACTAACATAAATTAATATATAGTTGTGAATTATGTGGATAACTTTCCGGATTTTTTGGAGATAATTTCGGAATTTTTTCATACAAAAAAGGCCAAGGCCTTAGGGTAATTCCCCTAAGGCCTTGGAATAAGACCGGCGGATACCTACTTTCCCGAGGCGTCCCCACCTCAGTATCATCGGCGATGAGAAGCTTAACTTCCGTGTTCGGAATGGGAACGGGTGTTTCCTTCTCTCCATTTCCACCGGAAAACTGTTGGGTTTGTACCCTCAAAACTGTATAATGTAAGGCTCAAAAACCGGTCTTGTTTTCTTGGTCAAGCCCTCGACCTATTAGTACCGGCTAGCTCAATGCATTACTGCACTTACACTCCCGGCCTATCTAGCATGTAGTCTACATGCGGTCTTACCTGTATGTTTCCATACAGTGGGATATCTCATCTTGGGGTTGGCTTCACGTTTAGATGCCTTCAACGTTTATCCTTCCCAGACTTAGCTTTCCAGCCGTGCACCTGGCGGTACAACTGGTACACCAGCGGTCTGTCCATCCCGGTCCTCTCGTACTAGGGACAGCTCCCCTCAAATATCCTGCGCCCGCGATAGATAGGGACCGAACTGTCTCACGACGTTCTGAACCCAGCTCGCGTACCGCTTTAATTGGCGAACAGCCAAACCCT
>ENA-OWOZ01001728-OWOZ01001728.1-bioreactor-metagenome-genome-assembly--contig:-NODE-1728-length-18777-cov-17.824118_pt1 | contig 18777 bp, 12 predicted proteins | sample MGYA00238140_ERZ651804 | MGnify/ENA primary metagenome ERZ651804 (study PRJEB26910, sample SAMN07631232) | bioreactor metagenome | isolation source: Switchgrass digestor | place: USA: Dartmouth... | reverse complement strand
TTTAATCAATACTATCCAAAACCTGGATGGGTAGAGCATGACCCAATGGAGATTTGGGGCTCCCAATCTGGAGTTGCTAGGGAGGTTTTAGAAACGGCAGGTATAAGACCAGAAGAAATAGCAGCCATAGGAATTACTAACCAGAGGGAAACTACTGTAATATGGGACAGGAATACAGGAAAGCCTATATATAATGCCATAGTATGGCAGTGTAGACGTACAGCTAATATATGTGAAGATTTGAAAAAGAGAGGACTGGAAGACTACATAAGGGATAACACTGGACTTGTAATAGATGCATACTTTTCTGCTACAAAGATAAAGTGGATTCTAGACAATGTGGAGGGAGCCAGGGAAAAGGCAGAAAAAGGTGAGTTACTCTTTGGAAATATAGACACTTGGCTTATTTGGAATCTAACAAGAGGGAAAGTTCATGTTACAGACTATACAAATGCATCAAGGACTATGCTTTACAATATAAGGGACCTTAAATGGGATGAAAGGCTTCTTGAGGAGTTAGATATTCCTAAGCCTATGCTACCAGAAGTTATGCCTTCAAGCCATATATATGGATATACAGACCCAGATATATTTGGAGGCTTAAGAATACCAATTTCAGGTATAGCAGGTGACCAGCAGGCAGCATTATTTGGACAAGCTTGCTTTAAACCAGGGATGGCTAAGAACACCTATGGCACTGGATGTTTTCTACTGATGAATACAGGAGATGAAATAGTAAGATCTAAAAATGGACTTATAACAACTATTGCCTGGGGACTTGATGGAAAGGTGGAGTATGCCCTTGAAGGAAGTATATTTGTAGCAGGAGCAGTAGTTCAGTGGTTAAGAGATGAGCTTAAGCTTATACATGAAGCAAAAGACAGTGAGTATTTTGCTCAAAAGGTAGAGGATAGCAACGGAGTTTATCTAGTCCCAGCCTTTACAGGGTTAGGGGCACCATATTGGGACATGGAAGCAAGAGGTGTTATGGTTGGGCTTACAAGGGGAGCAAATAAAAACCATATCATTAGAGCTGCATTAGAATCTATTGCCTACCAGACAAGGGATGTACTTGAGGTTATGGAAGAGGACTCTGGTATAATGCTTAAGGAGCTAAGGGTAGATGGAGGTGCATCAGCAAATAATTTTCTCATGGAGTTTCAGTCAGATATATTAGGAGTACCAATAAAAAGACCAGATATAATAGAAACAACATCTTTAGGTGCAGCCTATTTAGCAGGATTAGCTGTAGGATTTTGGTCCTGTAAGGAAGAGATTTGGGAAAAATGGAACGTAAACATGTCTTTTGAGCCACATATGAATTTGAAAAAAGGGAAAATATTTACAGAGGATGGAAAAGTGCAGTAAAAAAGGCTTTTAGTGATTAGTATAAGGCATATTTTTTAAATGCTTTCAGGGACATAGGAAAGGTTAAATAATCAATAGCATAGTGTTAAAGTGTTCAAATATACATGTTTGTGATTTTTTAGAAGTACACTATATTGTATTACCTTAGGAGTGATAACTATGCCTAACAATAGAATTAATGTAGAAGGACAAATGATTAGGATTGAAAGGGTACGGCAAGGTAAGGAGCTTAAGGAAGTGGTAAATGGGATATGCAGTGTTAGTACACTTTCTAAAATAGAAAGAGGCAAACAGAAAGTAGATCCTGATATGCTTGTAAAATTATATAAAGAACTAGGCATTAATTATGAGAATAATGAAGAGTTTGTTGATGATATGAGGTATTATATAAAACAGTATTTCTATGAAACAATCTATCAATTTAAACATGAATCCCTAAAAGTACTGGAACAGGAGAATGAAAAATTAAGCTATAGTCCTTTGGCTTTAGATTGGATGATAATAAAGGCTATGGAATATGAGGATAAAGATGTATTGAATATTCTTGATCAATGTGTAGAATTTATGAGTCAGGAACAACTAGGCTGGTATTATTTAATAGATAGATATGAAGATAGAGATGTAATCCTGGAGAAGAGAAAAAAGGCACATAGGATTTTGCAAAATAGCTATTCTACTCTAGCTCTTATGATTACTTACTGGAATAATGGAGAATATAACCAAGTGAACAAGTTGTCTAAAATGGCTATTAATTTTGCATTAGATGAAGGAAATACATGGGCACTATCTCAAGTGTATTTACTCTTAGGGGGAATTTATTCTGCATATAATATGGAAGAGGCAATGATTGAAGAATATCAAAAGGCCATGAATTTTCTTAAGAACACTAACTGGACAAGAGAATTAGAAATTATGTACTATAATATGGGGGCTACCTATATTTCCTTGGGGAATTATAAAAAGGCTAGGCAGTATTTAGAAAAGGCTGATAAGGATGATTTTCTTGCATATCATAAATGGGCTGTACTGGAGATTAAAGAGGGCAATATGGAAGCAGCATATAAATGGATACATGAAATGGAAAAGTATGTTAAAGATTACAAAGAAAAAAATAGTCAGTTAGAAGATTGGGATAAATATAAGAAGCCTTATTATGAAGAAATTACTGAATTATTGGAAGTAACCAAATTACAGGCAGGTGGAAATCCGGAAAAATCAAAGGATTATATTCCTCTATTGGAATCTTTAATGGATAGGTTCTTAAAAGATGGTAGATATGGATTTATGATTTTTCATAAGGATTCTTTAAAAGAAGCATATATTAAAAATAGACGCTATAAGGAAGCATTAAAATTAGAGGAGTTATTTTCTAAAATAAAGACAAAACACATAGCTAAGCTATGAAATCTGAAGGCTAATTTCGCGAAAAACAGGTTATTGACTCCCTTTATTACAATGCTATACTGATTGTAATAAGGGGGGTTTTTATGTTTAAAACTATTAGATTTCTATTTAAGAAGATAAGGGAATATGATTTTCTTATGATACCCATTATGATTATTTATACTGTTCTTTCATCAATGTATCCTTTCATATGGGTTTATGTACCAGCAAAAATTATATCCCTAGCTTCTGTAGGACAATTACATAGTATGATACAATGTGTGATTCTGGGAGGATTGTTGTCAGTTATATGTGCTATGGGGACATCATATTTAAAGGGCAATTACAGGATGAGAATGAATAATGTACGCTACAATTTAATTCGAGACTTAATGAAGTATTCCTTAAGGATGCCTTATGAAAATACTCTTAATCCTAAACAACTAACAAAGATAGAATTAGCAAATATATCAATAATAAATCCTATGCAAGGAGCTGGTGGGATAATTCTTATTATGCTTAGTTTGTTTGGGAATATATTTGCATCTATTGGTTTTTTAGGGTTAATGTCAACACTGTCCTTATGGATTATGCTCCTGATATTTTTATTGGTGTTATGCTCCTTTTATTTCAATTCAAAGGCAGCTTATTTCGATGAATCAACCTGGAATGAAAGGGGAGATTATGAAAGGCGATATTTACATTTCGCAAATATGATGACTGACCCAAGCTATGGAAAGGATATCAGACTTTATTCATTAATAGATGTCCTAGAGAGTTATTGTAATAAACTTATAGAACAATTAAAAATTATTACAAAATCAGTAAGCAGGAATAACATTCAAATGGATACAGCAGTTGCAATTTTAAATATATTAAGGGATATAACATTATTCGGATATATTTCTAGCCTACTATTAAAGGGTCAAATAGAGCCTTCACAATTCTTTCTATATACAAGTGGAACCACATCTTTAGTAGTTATATTGCAAGAATCCTTAAGGCAAATATCAGATATTCGTAAGGAAAGCAATAGGTTTACCCATTTTATTAATTTAATGGAAGAAGAAAAGCGGGCTTCTAAAAAAATTACAGACATAAATGATATTAGGAAACTCATAAATAGTGATTCAGTTACAATTGATATTGTCAATGTAAGTTTTAAATATCCAAAAGATGAGAAGAATGTTTTGGATAATTTAAGTTTAAGTATAAAAGCAGGGGAAAAGATAGCTTTGGTTGGAGAGAATGGTGCAGGTAAAAGTACACTAATTAAACTTTTATGTAAACTTTATAAACCAGATTCAGGTACTATATACCTAAATGGCATAGATATTAGCAAAATACCAGATGATATTTATTGGGAACTAATTGGAGTAGTTTTCCAAGATGCTATGATCTTTCCATTTTCTATTAAGGACAATATTACATTAGAGGAAAAAGTTGATGAAGATAGACTAAATAAGGCAATTAATGATTCTGAAATTAAAGAAATAATAGAAGGATTACCTAAGGGCGTGGATACTGTATTACTAAGAATCCTAGATGATGAAGGCTTAGATATATCTGGAGGACAAAGACAAAAATTGTATTTGGCAAGAGCACTTTATAAAAATAGCAAATTCCTAATGCTAGATGAACCTACTGCAGCCTTAGATCCATTAGCTGAAGCCAAGCTATATGAACAGTACCATTTACTTAGTAAAGGAAAAACCAGTATATATGTATCCCATAGATTAGCCAGTACAAAATTCTGCGACAGAGTGGCCTATTTAAAAGAAGGTAAAATCATAGAATTAGGAACCCATGATGAATTAATAGGGTTAAATGGAGAATATAAAGCTTTATTTGATACTCAGGCAAAGTACTACAGAGAAAATGGTGTTGGGAAGGAGGCTTTATATGAAAACTAAATTAGAATCTTTACCCCTATTCTTAAAGGAAATATCCAGGGATTATAAATATATGTTGCCATTAATATTTGCCCTTGCAATTTTTCAGGGGTTATCTCCTTTGGTAAATATTATATTACCAAAATATATACTAGACGAACTGTTATATATGAGACGTGTTAATAGACTACTCTTTTATATAGGAGGAATAGCTTTAGGAAATTTTGTATTTCAACTGGCTACTTCCATATGTAGAAATTACTTAAATGTGAATATGTATACTTTAGAGCTAGATGCAGTTAAGAAACTAGCAATAAAGGCTACAAGTATTGGTTTGGAGGATAGCGAAAAGAAATCAAATTTAGATTTGCTGGAAAGAGGTAAGGAAGGAACTTATAATATAATTGCCTTTGCTGAAGCTATTTCAAATATGGCTGCATCATTGATTACTCTCGTTATGGTAACAGGCATATTGATAAAGAATGATTGGAAATTGGTATTTGTTATTTTATTATGCAACATGTTTACAATTCCCTGTTTTAACAGGATTAGGTTTTTAGACATAGACAATGCAAAGAGGGGTATTCCTGAAAACAGAGCTTTCCGATATCTATGTTCAGTTGCCACAGATTTTCGCTTTGCAAAGGATTTGAGATTATACAAAGGAGATAAATTTTTTATAAAGAAAGCAGAAGAGGTTATGGATAAAATTCTTGTTATTAATCATGAGTATTTTACCAAGCATGGATTTTGGAATGGATTAGTTCAATCAATTGTGGAAATTCAACTAGCTCTTACATTTATTATATTAGGGCTTAGCCTATTGGCTGCTAGAATAACAGCAGGTACATTTACAATGCTCTATGGTGCCAGCAATCAATTGGGAAGGTCATTAAATAGTTTGATACAAGGTTATACAGACCTAATTACCTTAAGTGTGAATTTAGATCCATATTATGAATTTTTAAACATTGAAGAAATAGAGAAGGAGGGAGAAGTACCGAATAACTTTTTAATTAAGCCAGCTTCTATAGCCTTTGAAGATGTTACCTTTAGATATCCAACTGCAAAAGAAGATACACTAAAGAATATAAGCTTTCAAGTATATCCAGGAGAAACATTGGCCATTGTTGGTAAAAATGGTGCAGGTAAGACTACAATAGTAAAGCTATTATGTAGATTGTACAGACCGCAAAAAGGCAGAATATTTATTAATGGTATAGATATTTTAAGCTTACCAATGGAAGAATATAAAAAACAATTATCTATTGTATTTCAAGATTTCAAGCTGTTGCCAATAAAGTTAAATGAAAATATTTTAGGAAAGGAAGAAAGATTCATTACTGAAAAAGATATGGAAATGATTTGGAGTAAGCTGGAGGAAACTGGAGTTAAGTCATGGGTAGAGAGTCAGCCAAAGGGGATTAAAAGTTATTTGACAAAGATTTTTGATGATAATGGGATACTTCCCTCTGGTGGGCAAGAACAAAAAATTGCTATTACAAGGGCTTTGGCAAGGGATGGCAGTATTGTTATTTTAGATGAACCTACTGCAGCTTTAGACCCTAAAAGTGAGGAAGAGGTATTTGAGAATTTGATTAAACTTACAGAAGGAAAAACATCTATATTTATATCCCATAGGCTTTCCAGTACAAGAATAGCAGATAGGATAATTGTACTGGATAAAGGAGAGATTTTAGAGGTTGGAACTCACGCGGAATTAGTGGAACGGGGTGGACTCTATAGTGATATGTATAATATACAATCAAAGCAATATATGGATTAAAATATATGTCCTATTAGAAAGACTGGAATAATTTAAAAATTTAAAATATATGATAAATATTAAAAAACATTTTCCAGAGATTTCAAGTTGAGAAATATTAGCCATGAATATTTTGTTCATATAAATAGAAACTATATTAAAGCAATAAATAATTTTTGGAGGCTAAATATGCAAAGAAATAGGATTTCAGCATTTATGACTATTTTAGTGGTGTTATTAGTTTTTATGTCCCATATCACCATAGAAGCAAAGAAAATTACTGATATTAAAGAAGGAACTGTTGAAATCCAAATGGATAGTAATGAAGACAATGAATTTGAAATAGATGTTCCAGATGTTTCTGGTCCAGTAAGAAATTTACCTTGGGCAAGGGACGAAGATTTCCTAAAAGCTAAGGAGGAAAACAATGCACATATTCTTATGGCTGCATACTGTTCAGTTTTAATAGACCCATTACCTGGAGAAAGCCATAATGTAAATTTAGCTGCAAAATCAGCCAAAGGAATTGTAATACAGCCAGGAGGTGTATTTTCCCAGAACCAGCTAATAGGACCTTATACAGGCGAAAGAGGATATAAGATGGGAACTTCATTTGCAGGTACAAATTTAGTTAAGACTGAAGGAGGAGGAGTATGTAAAATAGCTACTACTCTGTACAATGTTGCAATATTAAGCGATTTGGAAATTGTAGAAAGGCATAACCATTCAATGCCAGTTAACTATGTACCCTATGGGCAGGATGCAACTGTAGCTTATGGGAATAAAGATTTTAGATTTAGAAACAATTATGATTTTCCAATTTTAATATGGTCAGAAATAATAGGCCACAGGCTATATATGGGTATATATGGTAGACTTGAGCCTCCTCATGTGGAATGGGTACATGAAATAACTAATTTAGTTGATTTTCCAGTATATTATAGGACTAACCCAGAACTTAAAGAAGGAGAGGAAAAAGTAGTTATAAAGGGAATAAGAGGAGCTACAGTCAAATCAAAGGTTATAATAAGATATAATGATGGGACTACTAAAGTTAAAGATCTAGGTACAAGCTTTTACCATCCATTGCCAAAGGTTATTGAAAGAAGGGATTAAGTAAAATGGCATCAGACTGTGTAAAGGGTGATTTTTACACAGTCTGACAACTTGTTATTCTATTAAGTTACCTTGATATAGAACAGTTCTTATTTATAAGCACAAGCTTTTCCCTTCTGGAAAGCTTTTTTATATTCCATTCTCTTTTTTGAGCATCAATTTTGCTTTCATAGGTTTCATAATACACTAATTTTACCGGAAGCCTGGTTCTGGTGTACTTAGATGCTTTTCCTTCATTATGCTTTTTTAATCTATTATCAAGATTCACAGTCCAACCTGTATACAGGCTTTTATCGGCACATTCCAGAATATATACATAGCACATGTTATCACCTATTTTACTAGTTCTCTTAAAATTCTTGAAATGCATTCATATGAAAATCCCCTACTTTGAAGAAAACATCCAAGCTTTCTATATATGGAGTTTCTATCATTATCTTTATAGGATTTTATTTTCTTTTTTGCCAACTCTAAGGCTATGGAATATTCATCACCATAATCCTCTAGTGCTTTATCTATTATGTCTTTAGAAATGCCTTTCATATAGAGCTCATACTTAATTTTTTCAGGGCCATACTTATTTATATTAGCCTTGTCCATAATAAAGTTTTTGGCAAAAGCCATATCGTCTATAAGGTTATAGTTCTTTAGAAAATCTATTGTTTTATCAATAATTTCATCACTAAATCCTTCCTTTTTAAGCTTGTCTTCAATTTCCTTATGAGACCTTTGACGATAGGATAAAAACTTTAGTGCCTTGTCTTTTGCCTTAAGCCTTTCCTCCTCCAGTAAAATGTCATCTATAAACTCTTTATCAATTTCCATGTCTTCACTTAATCCATATTTGTACTGTATTTCCTTCATTAATCCAAAGGCAAACTCTCCATCTATATAAATGTTTATTCTTTCGTTATTTCTTTGAGGTTCTATTTTTGTAATTTTCATATTACCACCTTATTCTAAAAGCTTCTTTATGAACCTAAGGGTTCCTTCAAGTATATTGACAGTATATACATCCTTTCTTCTAGTATCAAAGGAGTGTTCTCCCTTCTTATGAATTAGGAACTTGTATTTGATATTATATTCCTTAAGCTTTTGAGCAAATTTTACACTGGAATTAAAGGGGACCACCTGGTCCTCCTTCCCATGGACCAATAGACATGGTATCATATTTTTACTAAGATAGGTTATTGGAGAATAATACCTATATATATCCTCCTTTTCCTTCGGATCCGCTTTTAGCGTTTTTCTTGTTGCAAATCTGGAAAATATGGATTTGTTGTCTGCAATAAATATATCTCTTAAATCTGAAGGGGCATAATATGCTACAACTCCTCTAATTCCTTCCATCTTGTCCCTGTTATTTGTATGGGTATAGTATGTTGAATAAAGAAGGGATAGGTGACCTCCAGCAGATAGGCCCATAAGGACTATTTTATTTTTATCTATAGATAGAGTTTCATGGTTTTTTCTAACAAATTCCAGTGCATCGGAATAATCTGAAAGAATATCTTCCATTGTGTTTTTATATCCATATCTATAATCAATGCTTATAACTGCTAGGTTCCTTGAGGCTAGATATTTACACCATGATACATTATTAGGCTGATTTCTAAATCCTGAAATCCATCCTCCTCCATGACAGAAGAATACTACAGGATATTTTTTCTTATTAGCTGGTAACCATAAATCCAGTTTTAAACTTCTATCCTCAACTTCCTTGTATACATATGTTTTAGGCTCAAAATTCTTGTCCACTTCAATAGGAATTTTTGATTTCAATACTTTATATAAATATATTACCGCAGATAGTAGAAAGTAATAGAATCCTAAGCTAAAATCTGCAATAGATAAAAAAACAAAGGCTAACAGATAATACATCTTATTTACTATAAAATATGATTTTTTTAACTTGTTTTTTATATTCTTCATGTCAATCATTTCTCCAATGGGTTTTCTACTATTTCCCTTCTGCGCAGTGCTTTTTTTGCTTCCCTTTCCTTTATATTTAGCTTATATAGTATATATTTTGCCATGAAATAGCCAAAGGGCAGCCAGCTTACATGGCTTATAGGTAATACTTTTCTGTTGGCGCCTTCCATTTCTTCATAAAGTATTTTTCTTGATTTCAAAGATAGAGTAGTATCGAAGAATGCATCAATAAAAGTTACTTTGCTCATATCCAATAGATGTGCATAGGATATAGGGTCTATTTTAAAAAGAGGGTGAATTGAATTACTATTTATTATATCCTGGAAAGACATTTTTTTTACTTCAGGGAACTGTTCATCATATATACTATATATTTTTTTCTTGTTTTCTAGATCATAGCCTGTTACTAAACCTTCCTGAAACATCTTTCTAGCAAACTTAGTTACAAGAGATTCATGTAATATCTGTGGCATATGTCCACCAGTAGTCATGAACAGAATATGATTTATTCTTTCATCTATAATTCCTACTATTGATGATATCATACCTCCCAGACAATATCCAAGTATTATGTTGTTTTCCTTCCATACTCCTATTTGGTCCATAAGGTCTATGGTACTTAATGTATCTACAACTCCATGTTCCCAAAATCTAAACATTGTATCCATATTTGGATATAGGTAGCTTCTTCCGCTTACAGATCTATCCTCCACCCTTGTATAGTTACCAGGTAGTATCAGTATAGCACTGCTAACTCCAGCATTGGCAAGCTGAGGTCCTAGTCTTAGGAGAAATTTAACATTTCGGGAACCTAATCCATGAAGGATCAGATTAGATGCTCTCACTTCTTTTTTAGGCATAAATAAATAAACTTCCACTTTTTCAGTACCAGGGGCGCAGTTTTTATACAGGGAGTTGAATCTAATATAACTGCATCTATAATTTCTCCCTTTAAAAATATAACCTGCATTAAATTCAATATTTTTCTTTTGATATTCAAAATCGATTTTCATACCAATTTCCTTTCAATTTTAGCTGGTGATAATTATGCCAGCAATTTAATTATAAGATAGATTATCGAAAACGAGTCCATATATGTATATGATAAAATAAGCCAAAATATTATTAGCATTGCTTAAAAGCTATAGCAAGTAAATACTTGTAAGTTTATATATTTTCCCTTTTAATAAATTATTATATAATTATATCAGATAATATATATTTGCAAAATTCAATTTATACTATTAGAATAGAATTATTAAAATATATAAAGATGGAATCAGTGAGGAGGAGAAATTTGAAAAGGTTTATTGGAGCACTAGGAGAAACCATAGGATACTGGCTTATGTGGTTAGGATTGGCTGCGTTAATATGTCCATTCCTATTTCCAATTGAAATGTGGCCACAATTGAAGAAGATTCTTGATATAATTGTACTTATTTTTCCCATAGGATTTGTTATTAGATATGTTTTTATGTTTGAAAGGGAATTATTTGAAAGGTTATTATACGTAGTGAAAGATGTATTTACAGCTGCAGTATTTGCTACACTTCCTTGTTTAGCTGTACCAATACCATATGTTATATATCATAAGACCAGCTATGATTCTATAATAAAGGGATTATTGCTTCTTGCAATAGGAATAGTCGGATACATTCTTATGGATAATGTAATAAAGGATCGCAATAAAAAGAAAAGAAGGGAAAGAAGGGAGGATTCTAAAAGAAAACAGATAGAAGACTAATCTTCCCTATATTACCTCGTATAAATCTACAGTTATAACAAATAATACATACGAGGTGATAAGAATGAATAAAAAGAATAAAGATAAAAAAATAGACAAGAATTTTTTCAAAGCAATGAATTATGAGCTGGCAGGAGAAATAGGAGTATTAGACGATGATGATATGAAGAAGAACAGAAAACTAAAGGATAACGAAAGAGAGGATATAATAAACCCTAGCTAATAGCTAGGGCTTATTAATGCTCTTTAGCTTTTTCTTCCTGAATTAAAGAAAATCAATGCTTCAAAGGGAAGAATATATAGAGTGTCGAAAAAGGAGGAGGCTATGGATAAGCTCAATTTGAAAACCAAGAACTTTGCTGAAAAGAATATTGACCTGATAAGTGAAATATTTCCAAACGTTATTACTGAAATTAAGGACAAAAATGGAAATATAAGGAGAGTCATAGATTTTGATATATTAAAGCAGGAGCTTATGGATGAAGTAGTAGAAGGGAACAAGGAAAGATACCAACTTGTATGGCCAGGGAAAAAGGAAGCAATATTAGCTGCAAATACTCCTATAGTAAAAACATTAAGACCAGTAAAAGGAGATAGCTTTAAATGGGATGAAACGAAAAATATATATATAGAAGGTGACAACCTTGAAGCATTAAAGCTTATTCAAGAATCTTATTTAAATAAGATAAAAATAATATACATAGATCCTCCCTACAATACAGGAAACGATTTTATATATAAGGACAATTTTAATAAGGGGCTGGATGTATATTTAAGAGAATCTGGCCAAGCAGATGAAGAGGGGAATAGACTATTTCAGAATACTGAAAACAACGGTAGATACCATAGTGACTGGCTAACGATGATATATCCAAGACTTAAGCTGGCTAGAAGTTTATTAAGGGACGACGGAGTTATATTTATTTCTATAGATGATAATGAAGTCCATAATTTAAGGAAGCTTTGTGATGAGATATTTGGAGAAAGGAACTTTGTTGCTGAAATATGCTGGCATAAAAAAACCCAGCCTTCATTTTTAAGCAAGGAGATAGCTAATGTGAAGGAATATATACTATTCTATAAAAAAAGTGGGGATATAAGAACCTTTGGAGGCTTAACAGATGTAGATAAGCATATTGAGATGATCAATATATCAAACGAAATATCTGAAAGAGTAATAAGAAAGGAGAATACTTTAATAGCTAATGGAAAATATACCGGAATCCTTTATAAAGGAGTATATGGAAATGGAGCATTAAAAATTGAACTTATGGAGGATTTAGAAGTTGTTGAAGGAAAACCTGTAAATGATGTTGTACTTAAGGGAAGATTTAAATGGACTCAGGAAACTATGAATAAGTCTTTTGATAATGGAGATATATTTCACATAAAGAACATAAAATCATTAAGACCAACGGTAGAAAGAGCAGAGAAAAAAGCAAATATTAAGCCTATAATTGATCTTTTGAGTAAGAATATATCTAAGGATATACCTACTAATACAGATGCCAGCAAGGAAATAAAGGGATTATTTGATGGAATAAATATAGTAGATTATCCGAAACCGGTTAATCTTATAAAATACCTTATTAAATCTGTTACTTATAATGATAAGGATGCAATTATTATGGATTTTTTTTCAGGCTCTGCTACAACAGCCCATGCAGTGATGGAATTAAATGCTGAAGATGGAGGAAATAGAAGATATATTATGATACAACTACCAGAACCAGTTGGTGAAAAGTCCTTAGCATATAAAGCTGGTTTCAGAAATATTGCAGAAATAGGCAAGGAGAGGATTAGAAGGGCAGGTCGGAAAATTAGAGAACAAACTGGAGCAAATATTGACTATGGATTTAGGGTATTTAGAATAGACACATCTAATATGAAGGATATATTTTACACTCCTGATAAATTGGAGCAGAGTTTTCTGGATAAGTTGGAATCTAATATCAAGGAAGATAGAACGGGCATGGATCTACTTATTCAGGTAATGCTGGAGTTGGGATTAGATTTATCTTTACCTATGGTATCAAAGTATATAGAAGAGAAGGAAGTGTATTTTATTGGTGGAAATAAACTAGCAGCTTGCTTTGAAGAAAATATAGGAGAAAAACTCATAAGAGAGATAGCAAAAACAAAGCCATTGAAAGCAGTGTTTAGAGATAGCTCTTTTAAGGACTGTCAGGATAAGATTAATTTGGAGGAGATATTTAAGACATTATCACCAGAAACGGATATAAAGATTTTGTAGAGGAAAATATTGCGTTAATTTGTAGGTAAAAGAGGATGAGATTATGAACAAATTAAAAATGAGTTCAAAGAATATGATAGAAGAAAATGTAGATAAAATAGCAAAATTGTTTCCCAATGTGATAACTGAAATAGTAGATGAAAATGGGAATATAAGAAAGGCTATTGATAAGGAGCTTCTATTACAGGAATTAAGCCATAATCTTGTAGATAATGATAAGAAAAAATATCAGTTTATCTGGCCAGGGAAAATGGATGCCATATTGACTGCAAATACACCTATAATGAAGACTTTAAGACCAATTAGGGAAGAAAGTTTAGACTGGAGTACAACAAAAAATATATACATAGAAGGGGATAATCTGGAAGCATTAAAAATATTACAGAAGTCCTATTTAGACAGTATAAAATTAATATATATAGATCCTCCATATAATACAGGTCATGACTTAATATATAAAGATGATTTTAGACAAGAAAAGGAATGTTATCTTAAAAAATCGGGACAAGTAGATGAATATGGAAATAGATTATTCAAAAATACAGAGTTTAATGGTAGATTTCATAGTGACTGGCTTACAATGATGTACCCAAGACTGAAACTGGCTAGAAACCTTTTAAGTGAAAATGGAATAATATTTATATCTATAGATGATAATGAAGTCTACAATTTAAAGAAGATATGTGATGAGATATTTGGAGAGAGAAATTTTGTAGCCAATATTATAAGAAAAACTGGGGCTACAAGAGCTATGGCCAAATACTTTGATATAAGGCATGATTATATTTTAACTTATGCCAAAAATATAAGTAAATTAGAGTTGAATGAGCTACCTAATGAAAAAGCAGCTGAATTTGAAAATTGGGATAATGACCCTAAAGGACCATGGGATAGTCAGGATTTAACTGTGAGAACGGGAGGATATGAATATGCTATACCTTCCATTAATAATGAAAAAAAATTTGTTAGAAGATGGAGATATCCAGAATGGCTTTTGAAGAAAAAGATGGGATTCGATGAAATTAGCACTTATGAGGAAATATACAAACATGCAAAATATATTCCTGAAAAAGGATGGTATACAATTGGAGAGTTTGTATTTAAAGGAGAAAATAAAATAATAAATCAAAAAAAATACACCTCAAAGGTGTTAACTATGGTAAACCATACATTACCTGATAATATTGGGTCCAATAAGGGAGGAGGAGCTGTTTTAAGAGAGCTTTTTGGCACAGATTATGATGTATTTGATAATCCAAAGCCTGTTGAACTGGTGAAATATCTTATATTCATAGGTTCAGAGAAAGATTCGACTATTTTGGATTTCTTTTCAGGCTCATCTACTACTGCCCATGCTGTAATGGAACTTAATGCAAAAGATGGAGGTAAAAGAAAATATATTATGGTACAGCTCCCTGAATCAATAGATGAAAAATTTGAAGCGTATAAGGCAGGATACAAAAATATAGCAGAAATAGGGAAAGAAAGAATTAGAAGAGCTGGGAATAAGATCAAAGAACAGACTGGAGCTAATATTGATTATGGTTTTAGGGTATTTAAAGTTGATTCTTCAAACATGAAGGATGTGTACTATCCTGATAAGTTTGAATCGAATATAAAAGAAGATAGAACAAATCTAGATTTACTCATACAAGCAATGCTTGAATTAGGTCTTGAATTGTCATTATCTATTGAATTAAAAGATATTTGTGGGAAAAAGGTATATTTCGTAGCAGGAAACTCTCTAGTTGCATGTTTTGATAAGAATGTTGACATGGAAATATTAAAGGAAATAGCAAAGTGCAGACCTTCAAAAGCAGTGTTTAGGGATGATTCCTTTACTTCATATGAAGATAAAATCGATTTGGAAAAGATATTTAAAACCCTATCACCAGATACAGAGGTAAAGGTAATATAGAGGTGGATGTATGATGAAGATAAAATTCAAGGAACAGGAATTTCAACTTGATGCTGTGCAGTCTGTTATAGATTGCTTTAAGGGGCAGATGAATAATTGCTCTCTATTCAAAATGGATAGGGGAATGGCAAAGGGAATATTGAAGGGACAAGCATATTTCTTATATGACGAAGGATTTAAAAACAGTGAAATAAGATTAACTGACGAGGAAATACTGGAAAATATTAGAAAAGTTCAGATAAGAAACGGACTTAAGCCATCTAAAAATCTTGAAGGTAGATTCAATCTAACTATTGAGATGGAAACGGGAACAGGGAAAACCTACACCTATATAAGAACTATGTATGAACTGAATAAAAACTATGGTTGGAGTAAGTTTATTGTGGTAGTACCTTCAATTGCTATTAGAGAGGGAGTATGCAAGACCTTTCAGATGACAGAAGATCATTTTATGGATATATATGGCATCAAAATCAGATATTTTATATACAACTCAAAACAGCTATATAAAATAGACCAGTTTGCTTCAAATTCAGGAATAAATGTTATGATAATAAATTCACAAGCCTTTAATGCAAGGAGCAAGGATTCAAGAAGAATATATATGGAACTGGATGATTTTGCTTCAAGACGCCCTATAGATGTAATAGCCCAAACAAATCCAATATTAATTATAGACGAACCTCAATCTGTAGAAGGAGAAAAGACAAAAGAGGCATTAAAACAGTTTAATCCACTGTTTACCTTGAGGTATTCAGCTACTCACAAGGAGGAGTACAATAAAATATATAGATTGGATGCACTGGATGCTTATAACAAGAAGCTGGTAAAAAAAATCAGAGTAAAAGGGATAACTGTAAAAGGCATTACAGGAACAAATGAATATATCTATTTTGAAGGAATAGATTTAAGCAGAAAAAATAAACCTGTTGCCAGACTGGAATTTGAAATTAAGCAGAAATCTGGTATCAGGAGAAAGACGAGGAATGTGGATATTGGATTTAATCTTTATAAAGAATCCAAATTAGAACAATATAAAGGTTATGTAGTATCTGAAATAAATGGATATAAAAACACTATAACCTTTACAAATGGAGTAACTCTTCATGCAGGTGATGTTCAGGGCGATGTAAATGAACTGACATTAAGGAGAATACAGATAAGGGAAGCAATTAGAACACATTTTGAAAGGGAACGATCTCTGTTTAATAGAGGCATAAAGGTATTGACTTTGTTTTTCATAGACGAGGTGGCAAAATACAGAAAGTATGAAAATGGAATGCAGACCAATGGAATATATGGACAGATATTTGAAGAAGAATATTTGAATATATTAAATGAATATCTGACTATACCAGAGGACCCATATATTAGATATTTAAAAGGGATAGATGTAAAGGAAACTCATAATGGATATTTTTCTATAGACAAGGAAGGAAGGCTTGTAGACCCTAAAGTTAAAGGAAAAGAAGATATTTCTGAAGATGAGTCTGCCTATGAGCTGATAATGAAGGATAAAGAGAGACTACTGAGCCTTAATGAGCCAGTAAGGTTTATTTTTTCTCACTCAGCCTTAAGAGAAGGCTGGGATAATCCAAATGTATTCCAGATATGCACATTGAAGCATAGCGATTCTACCACGAGGAAAAGACAGGAAGTAGGCAGAGGCTTAAGGCTTTGTGTTGATAAAAGTGGAAACAGAATTGATGCAGAAACTCCAGGCATAGATGTTCATGATGTAAACATATTAACAGTAATTGCCAGCGAGTCCTATGAAAGCTTCGTAAGGGAGCTTCAGTCACAAATTGCTGAAACACTAAAGGATAGACCTAGAAAGGCTAATATAAAATTCTTCATTAATAATGTAATTAAAAACTCAAAAGGAGATAAGCTAACTATATCAGAGCATCTAGCAAATGTTCTTTACAAATCATTTATTAGAAGCTTTTATGTAGATGACGATGATAACCTTACAGATAAATACTACAAAGACCTGCAGGAAGGTAACCTGATTCTTCCGGATGAATTTAAGGATTTCAAAGAAGGTGTGGTAGAACTTATAAGCAATATATACACAGAAGGTGTAACACAGTTTGTGGAAGATGGAAGGGAAAGGAATATAAGGGGAATAAGTGTTAACGAAAACTTCAGGAAAAAAGAGTTTATGGATATGTGGAACAGAATAAATATTAAAACAGCATATTATGTGGAATTTGATACTGAGGAACTGATAAGGAACTGCATTATCTATCTCGATAAGGATTTGAAGGTATCGGATTTAACTTATAAGATAAAGACCGGTGAAATGGAGTATATAACTTCAAAAGAGGAATTACAAAGGGGAGAATCCTTTAAAGATAAGGAATCTGAAACAGATAAAAAATATCAGGAAGCTAATACTAATATAAGATATGATTTGATTGGAAAGCTTGTAGATGAGACTCATCTTACAAGGAAAGCAATAGTAAAGATATTAAAAGGTATTAAACCTGCAACATTCTATCTGTTCAGAAAAAATCCGGAAGAGTTTATAATTAAGGCTTCAAGGATAATAAATGACCAGAAAGCATCAATGATTATAGAACATATTACCTATAATCCTATTGATGAGGTATTTGATTCCAATATATTTACAGACAATACCTTATATGCAGCTCTTGGTAAAGATGCTATAGAGGTTAAAAAGCATATATATGATTATTTGAAATTCGACTCTGATATTGAGAGAAGATTTGCTGAAGCACTGGATAATAGTAAAGAAGTAGTAGTTTACGCTAAACTGCCAAAAGGGTTTTTTATACCGACACCTGTAGGAAACTATAGTCCAGACTGGGCTATTGTATTTGATGAAGTAAAAGCAAAGCATATATATTTTGTAGCAGAAACAAAGGGAAGTTTAAGTTCATTTAAATTTCGAACAGATGATATAGAAAAGGCTAAAATATACTGCGCGAAGGAGCATTTCAAAAGCATAAGCAAGGATACTATAAAATATGATGTAGTCAGTAGCTTTGATGAGCTAATGGAAAAGGTATTGGGTATGTAGTATTACAATAGATTTTATTATTTAGTTAATAGAATTGCTAAAAAAACCTGTTGCATAAAAAACGAGAAGATGATATACTATAAATCCAGTCGAAATTGACTGAAGACTATGCAGCAATAAATTTTATTTTATATAAAAATTACCAGTTGCAAAAAAATAAAAAATATGTTATATTATATATCCAACCACATCAACTGAAACTTTTTAAAATAAATCAAAAAATACAGTTGACAAGGCAAAAGAAAAATGATACACTATAAAAGTCGCTTGCGAGAGCGTAGCGAACCATGATAATTAAACAGTGTGAAGTACTTTGAGTAATAATTTTTAAAGTCAGCGAGAGCTAACAAACTTTTTAA
>ENA-OWOZ01001721-OWOZ01001721.1-bioreactor-metagenome-genome-assembly--contig:-NODE-1721-length-18837-cov-3.097388_pt1 | contig 18837 bp, 17 predicted proteins | sample MGYA00238140_ERZ651804 | MGnify/ENA primary metagenome ERZ651804 (study PRJEB26910, sample SAMN07631232) | bioreactor metagenome | isolation source: Switchgrass digestor | place: USA: Dartmouth... | reverse complement strand
TCAGGATTGGAGGGAGCGTAATATGGACATCATTGTATCGGAAGTTTCAAAGAGCTTTGGCTCAAACCCGGTTCTGGACAGATTCAGTGCAGTATTCCCTGAGAATGAACTGACCATTATTATGGGGCCCTCCGGTTGCGGTAAAACTACCCTGCTTAACATTCTGATGGGCTTTGTTTCCCCTGATTCAGGCTCTGTCAGCGGAGTACCTGAGCATAAGAGCGCAGTGTTTCAGGAGGACCGGCTATGTGAAAGCTTTAATGCAGTCTCCAACGTACGCCTCGTGTGTGACAGGAAAGTTGATAAAAATACCATCATTACGCATTTGGAAAGAATCGGTCTTAAAGGCAGTCTCTCCAAGCCTGTCAGCGATCTAAGCGGTGGTATGAGACGCAGGGTTGCCATAGTGCGGGCCATACTGGCTGAAAGCGATGTTCTTTTTCTTGACGAGCCTTTCAAAGGTTTGGATGATGAAACAAAGAAAACCGTAATGCAATATTTAAAAGACAATATAGGAAAAAGAACTGTTATTATGGTCACCCACGATATGGACGAAGTGAAAGCTTTGGACGGCAGGCTGATAACCATGCCCGGAAAAACCGATCCCCTTTGATTTACACATCCGATACTTCATCATGATCTTGACTTTTTGGCATAGCTTAAGCTTCTCTTTTCTGCTTCAAAGACGAAATAGCCATCGATTTCGTGTATCCTTACACCGCCAAAAATGGATATGAGTTTATTTTTATACCATTCCTTGCGCTTTGTCACCATGAGCATCCTTCCCCCGATTTTAAGACGGTTGAAGCCCTTCTCAATAAACTTTTTTGCCACGGCAAAATCCGTATGGTAAGGAGGATTGCTCAAAATTATATCAAATCCTGATTCCTGCAATGCTTCAAAGCCATCACTCTGCATGATATGAACGTCTCCCACCCCGTTCCTTTCGGCATTCTTCTTTGAATACAATACCGCTTCCGGGTCAATGTCCACCATATAAACACCGCTGGCTCCGATCAATCGAGCGGCGGTTATTCCCACAACTCCATAGCCGCACCCTAAATCCAGAATCTTCTGTCCCGGTTCAAATTCAACGCATGAAAGCATGGCTAATGTCCCGGCGTCGATTTTGCTTGGTGAAAAACAGTTTTGCGAAGTTTCAAGCTCCAGATCAATCCCCTTTATGTTTGCTCTAATCAACACTTCACCTCTAGTCCTTTCCGAAGCATAATTGTTTGTTTCCTGGGCACAAGTCTTAACTAAATTATATAGCTTAGTATAGCACAGTTGATATATATTATAGCACAACCGGCCCTTTCTCGAACAACAATGTATTTATTTTTGGGAACTATGTAATTTAATTGCTGTAGCAGCTGATATTTTGATCCTTTCACCAAACAATGCATTGGCGGAGTTCTGAGAATGTAAGGCAGATTTTGCCCGCATTCCTTCTATTTTGCGAATCAAATAGTCCATGTGAATTAAATATATAGTCAAAAGCGGCTTACTTCGCAGGGTAAGCCGCTTTTGAAAAGCTGTAATTGCTTAAACAAGCCTAAAAGAATATTATTTTATTATTTTATTGCCAGTATCATAGGATCATCATCTTCCGGCGCTTGCAACTCGCATACCCATGGAGCCACAGCACCTATGCGTTCATAAACCTCTGACAAATCCATATTGCGTTCCTCAGGTGTTAAAGCATCAAACATCGCAGCTGCCACTGAACCAGCGTCATGTGTCGGTTTAACCCGGGAAAAACCTGCTTCCTTCAACCACTGTACCCATGTTTTGCAGGATGGATGCATTAATGTGTAAGAAAAAATTGTCTTAACATAAGGTTTGAGTTCCTCCAGCTTAGCAAGCGTCAGCGCAGAAAAACCCATTTCATCCACAATGCCTGATTTTAGCTTAAGTTCTGACTTTGATATGGATAAATCAATTTTGTAATACGCCACTTTTTCCCCAGGGATATCCCGTAAAAAAACTACCATTGAACAGTTGTTATCCTTTGTTTCAAAAATCCATACATCCCTTTCCTGCCCATTTTTATATCTGCTCAGCCCTTCGTAGCACATGCGCAGACGCCCTCCCGGCTTTAAAACCCGATAAAACTCAGACAAAATCTCTTTTGGGTTTGGACATTGCTCAACCGAAGAGGCAGCCACCACTCCATCAAAGGACTCATCAGGAAACGGCAATGGGCTTCCGGCCTGATAATGAACGAAAGACACATTGCTAAGGTTCATCCGGAGGGCATTTTCCCTGCATGTCATGATTCTTTTTTTCGACGAATCCACACCCACCACTTCTGCAACAAAAGGTGCTAAAACCAACGAAGGCCAGCCGTCACCAGGCCCAAAATCCAGCACTTTTCCTCCGGATATTTTTGCTGCATGAAGAAAGTCCTGTGTTCGTCCAACATCCATCCAATGGCTTAACTGCTGAGGATCAAAGGGTTGATATACAACCGGTAAAGAATAACTGGACTGTGACTCCATATCATCATACAAAACCTGGGAGTCCGATTGAGTTACATTTTGCTCGGCAATCCATGTCAAAAAGTCATTGGTCTGAATATTTTGCATATCCATGATATACACTCTCCCTCGATTTAGATTTTGGTCCAAGTTATTGCTGTAAATATGTCTGAGTAGGTTTGTCTCATTTTTTGTGTAAAACCGTCAGACAGCATACACTTATTAGATTTACTGCTTTGCTGCTGCAAAATCTCATTTTACTATTGATGATTCCATTTTATGGTGAGTATAATCTAAAAAGCAAGAGACTATATATTTATAAAAAATTTGACCACTATAGGTTATAAATATGAGGAAAAATTAACTCTGCTTTTTATTATGCTGACTAAATGTTTATAATGGTGAATAAATTATATTATTTGCCGGAAGGCTTGCTTTCATCGAAATGCAGTAAATAGGATTATAAAATACTTCTATTATATGCCTTACATGTACTTGCAACTACAGCAGGTTGATTAAGCACCGTCATGGGATGTTGAACTGCTGAAACTTTTTCTTCAATGAAACAGCAAAGCATTAGTTTATGCTATGTTGCTATGGCTTAAAAGGATGCGATTTGTAAAGAAATGTAATCCCCTTTCTGACATATTATTAAGAGAAAAAACGCTTCACTATAAATGAAAAGTGTAAATTGCAAAGGAGCGTCCCCTTATTTTTGATGTATTAATTAGTTTAGGAGCATTTATCTTTAAATGTATCTTTAAATGTAAGGTGCATCCTTATAATGATACGCCATTTTGTTTTCTGCTATAAAACAATGAAGAAGTTATTCGTTTAATGAAAAATATAAATCGTGAAGGAACGTCCCCAATTGTATCCTTTCTGACTAACATTTTATAGAGAACACTTCACTTTACACTTTAAATGAAAAGCACAAATCGAAAAAGAGCATCCCTAATTACCAATTACGGACATTAATCTGAGAATAAGCATTCTCTATAAAAAATGAAAGTGATAAAAAATGAAAGTGCAAATTGTGAAGGAGCGTCCCCTTTTATATTATAAAAATTTTTGATAACCCTATTGCATTTTTGGCTGTATTATTGTATTATTGTATTAACCACTTAATACAATAATACATAAAGGAGTGATGAGATGCAATGGAATATTGACTCGGAAAGGCCGGTTTATATACAGCTGTTAGAACTAATACAGGCTAACATCATTTCAGGTAATTTCAAGCCTGGAGATAAGCTGCCCTCGGTACGGGATCTCGCAGCCGAGGCGGGAGTTAATCCAAATACCATGCAAAGGGCATTGACCGAACTCGAGCGCATGGAGCTTATATATACCAACCGGACCAGCGGAAGATACATTACTTCAGACATAGGAGTCATAAAAAAGCTAAAGGAGAGATCGGCTATGAACATTATCGAGGAGTTTTTAGATAAGATGAAAAAGATTGGCTTTAATGAAGAAGAAATTTTAGAACTCTTGACCAAAGCTTTAAAGGAGATGAGAAAATGAATCCCATTTTAGAATGCAAATCATTGACAAAGAGATATTCTGGCTTTACAGCCCTTTCCAATGTGGACTTAACTCTGGAAAGAGGCAGGATTGTCGGATTGCTGGGCCCAAACGGCAGCGGAAAAACCACATTGATTAAATTGATTAACGGCCTCCTGGTACCAGAAAGCGGAAGCATCCGTATTGCAGGCATGGAGCCGGGAGTTGAAACAAAAAAGATAGTGTCTTATCTTCCTGAAAAAACTTATTTGGCGGATTGGATGCAGGTTTCCCAGGTGATAGAATTTTTTCAGGACTTTTATGAGAACTTTGACTCTAAAAAAGCATATGCAATGCTAAGCGATCTGCGCATTGACCCCAAAAAGCGTTTGAAAACCTTGTCCAAAGGAACAAAGGAAAAGGTACAGCTAATCCTGGTCATGAGCCGCAAGGCAGATTTATATTGCCTTGATGAGCCCATAGGAGGTGTAGACCCAGCAGCGAGGGATTATATTCTCAATACCATCATTACTAATTACAACGAAAATGCGACAGTCTTAATATCTACACACCTTATTTCGGATATAGAAAAAGTGTTGGATGAGGTTATATTTATCAAAGATGGAACTGTAACTCTTCATTCCTCCGTTGATGATATAAGGTTAAAAGAAGGGAAATCAGTTGATTCACTATTCAGGGAGGTATTCAAATGTTAAGAAAATTAATGAAGCATGAATTAAAAGCAACAGCAAGAATATTAGTTCCCTTATGCCTGGTACTTTTATTTATATCAGTTGTTAACCGGTTTATGTATAAAGTAGGCCCCAAAGAAGGAATCTTCATGTTCATAAACGGATTTATGTTCGTTTTCCAAATTTTTCTTATCTTTGCGGTTTTAGCTTCTACGATAATATTTATGATCACGAGATTCTATAAAAACCTACTAAGCGATGAAGGGTATCTTATGTTTACTCTGCCGGTAAAGTCCCATCATTTGATAACCTCAAAGCTTACAGTCGCGGTGATGTGGACCATAACCAGCATAATAGTACTTTTATCATCCTTACTCATAGCATTTGCCACGCCTGAAAGCGTTAATAACTTCATCAATGGGTTTAAATCAAACTTTGCAGAATTAGTAATTGCTTTTGATGGAAACTGGACGCTGTTATGGATCGAGCTGATATCTCTTATTCTTTTAAGCATTGTTGCAAACATACTGATGGTCTATGTTTCCATTGCCGTAGGCCAGTTATTTACCAAGCACAAAATCATAGGCTCTTTTGTATCCTATGTGATATTTTACAATGCGATTCAATTTCTTTTGTTGATTCTTTTGGCGATTTTCAGTTATACCTATTCCGGCAGCATCGATTTCACCCATGCGCTTCCCCGGGGAATCTTCCCGATCAGCATATCGGTTCTTCTTGTTGAGAGCATTGCTTTCTACGTGATCACCAACTATATGCTTAAAAGAAAACTGAATTTGGACTAATTGAAAGGACACATGACTATTATTGCAATGCTAAGGAGCAGAAAATGTGTCTTACGGAGTAAAATTAACAGGACATACCTTACCATGAAGCAAAGCTTTATGCCAAAGGTATGTCCTTTGTTAAATTATCTCTGCTCATCCTTCAGTACCGTTTCAATGACTCCTCCACCCAGGCAAATCTCATTTTGATAGAAAACAACAAATTGCCCTGGAGTAATTGATCTTTGCGGCTTTTTAAACACTACCCTGCATCTGTTATGTTCAATTAGACGTACGCTGACCTCCTGATCCGGCTGTCTGTATCTGAATTTTGCAGTACATTCAAAGTTTTCTTCAGGAGATTTTCCGCTGACCCAGTGAACTTCGCATGCTTCCAGCCCATATGAATATAATGCCGGATTGTCCTCACCCTGTGCAACATATAAAATATTATTCTTGATGTCCTTATCGGCTACAAACCACGGTTTTCCTTCATGGGTACCCCCAATTCCCAATCCTTTCCTTTGTCCGTAGGTATAGAACATGAGCCCCTCATGCTTTCCCAGGAGTTCACCGGAGATGGATCGGATTTCACCTGGCTGAGCCGGTAAATAGGATTTTAGAAACTCTTTAAAATTCCTCTCCCCTATAAAGCAAATGCCTGTACTGTCCTTTTTTTCCGCAGTATGCAAACCGGCGCTGCGCGCAATTTCCCTCACTTCTTTTTTGTACATCCCTCCAAGGGGGAACATGGATTTGGAAAGCTGTTTCTGCCCTAGTGTGCAAAGAAAGTAGGACTGATCCTTGCCCGGGTCAATTCCTTTTAGCAGTCTGAATTCACCATCACAATAATCAACCCGGGCATAATGGCCTGTCGCAAGGTAATCTGCTCCTATTTTTAAAGCATAGTCAAGAAAGGCTTTAAATTTAATTTCTTTATTGCACATCACATCCGGGTTTGGAGTGCGCCCTTTTTTATATTCATCCAGAAAATAAGTAAATACCCTGTCCCAGTATTCCTTTTCAAAGTTAACAGTGTAGTAGGGGATGCCAATTTGATCACAAACCCTTCTAACATCGGCATAATCTTCTTCAGCGGTACATATCCCGTACTCGTCCTTTTCTTCCCAGTTCTTCATGAAGACGCCTATTACATCATATCCCTGCTTTTTTAAAAGATAAGCAGCTACAGATGAGTCTACGCCTCCGGACATACCCACTACTACCTTTATATTCTTGTTCATTTCATATCCCATTCTATTTCCGAAAATGTCTTTTTTATAACCCCTCCATAACAGGTATTTTTGTCATTCTTATTGGTTATAAGAATCTTTATGCAAAGTAAAGCATAGGTTATAATCGAGCTTTGGAAGCTACACAAATGCAAGTTATTATTCTGAAATCAGGCATATTATCAGTAATTGCAAATTGTTAAACTTCATCGCCAACTCTTAAGGACAGCAATCCTAGTATTTTGCGATCCAGGCTTTATCTTTTAAATAGCTTTATGAAAGAATTCCCGTGCTTTTATACCAAGGCTGGAATCCGGTCCTCTTTGACCATGACCTGATTGCCTTTCAGTATCTGCTTGGTTCTGTCCCCTTCCTCCAGGGAATTTAAATATACGATCTCTTCAGGAACGATCTTTATTGCATTCAGCCGTCCTTTTTCATTATTAATCAGCCATGGCTCTTGACAGTATCTGCTTGCTTCATCGAGCAATTGACTGTCTTCAAGGCTTGTGATAGCTTTGCCAAAAATTTGTACTCCCTTGATTTTGCGATAGTTGATGTACTCTGTATTTACCAAAAGGCATACATTGGGATTCTGCCTTATGGCTTTAAATTTCTCGCCACCGGCCGATAAAATATAAATATTCAGGTCATCTCCCAAGAAATATTGCACCGGACTGCTGCGCGGCATATTGTTCATGCATGTGGCTAAAGATCCATCTTTGTGTTCTTTTAGAAAGCTTATGATCTCTTCTTTTAATTCTTCAGGTGAATATTGTTTGTTCATTCTTTTCCTCCTAAACAACTTGCAGCTTTTTTTGGATACATTCTTGGTTTTTGGTTTTATTGCTTATATAGTATTTCCATTATTGCTCTGCAGTATTAATCCCAAACATAGGGACGCTCCTTCTTTTATTACATTTTGCAAAAGTTATACCGAGTTGGATTTTTCATATATCAAAAGATGAAATTGGAACGATTTCATGGTTGTATGTCTGATATCTTTATTGAAAAGATGATATTTATAAAGGAGCTTCCCATTTTTAAAGGGACGCTCTTTTTGTTATTTCATTTTATGAAAAGTATATTGTGTTAAGTTTTTTATTATTAAAACACATTTATACCGACCTTCCAGCTGCCCGTCTGATTTCTTTCCAGTATAGGTAAAAGTTGCAATTTATAAAGGAGCGTCCCCTATTACGCTCCTTTTTTATTCATTCTATAAAAGTATGCTGTGTTAAGTTATTTTTTATCAAAAGGTGCAATTATGCCGACTCTTCTGCTTGTATATCAGATATTTTTCTAAAAAACTGTTATTTATACAGGACTGTCCCCTGCTTTTTAAACAGAATGTTATTTTCAAGGTGGATGTGCTGGAACAAATCAGCCTCAAGCTCCTGCAGCTTGTCAAAAGTCCTGTGGTAAGTGCCGCATCCATCTTCAGGCACTTTATAATCTTCCGTTATTTCTCTTAACTCTTTTAGAATGTCCCCTGCCCCATCATGCTCGTCTTCCGTCTCTTTCATTACCGATATGATTTGGTTATAGAGCTCTTCGGAAGGCTTTGCATAATACTCTTTCATCAATGGGAACAGAACTACTTCTTCTTTTATGAGGTGCTGTTCCAACTCGGTTTTCAAACTATGGAACAGCTTGTGAACCTTGAAAAGAATGTTGTGGTTTGCACCATGAACCCTCAATATTGTAGCTGTCAAATCGCTGATCTCAGGAAGATTAATGTTTAAATAACTATGATGAGTATTTACAATGTAGTCTATCAATTCAACCGAAGACATTTTCCTAAAATCCGTTTGGTCATTATGCTTTATTGCTTCCTCATAAGCTTCATTAAGCTGGCTCAATATTTCAACTTCGCTTAGACTGTTTTCCATAATAGCTTCCGATAGCGGTCTGTGCCCTCCGCAACAGAAATCAATTTTATACTTCTTAAAAACCTCACTTGCCTTTGGCAATATAGACACGATTTCACCAATTTTCTGTGATGCATTAAATACACCCATTTATATCCCTCTTTCTAATTATTTTTGATTGTTGCGTTAATCCATATATGTCTTTGATCATTTATATTACTGCCTTAAATCCCTTGCCTGTTGTCAGCCTTTAGCACAATAAAGCTAAATCTTCTCAAGTTTCTATTGAATCTCCCTCTCCAGAGCTTCCTTATCCAGAATAATAACCTTTTTATTCCCTATCACCTTGATAACACCTTCGTCCTGCAGCCTACTCATTTTTCTGCTGACAGTCTCTCTGGCCACCCCAATATAACTAGCTATACCCTCACGGCTCAATGGCAGTTCCACAAGTGTACCCTTGGGATGATGTTTACCGTATTTGTCTAGAAACTCCAGTAGTACTGAGCTTACTCTTGCCTCAATCTTTTTTGCACCCATATTCTCGATTGTGTTTTCAAGCCTTTCCAAACGATTGCATAGCTCACTCATAATCTTAAAGCTGATATCCGGATATTCTCTTAACAGCTGTTGAAAATCCTTTTTGTTTATGAGGCATATATGAGTTTCTTCCAGGGTTTCAACGTTATAGGTCGCTTTCTGTTGGGACAGAAGGTTCTTCTCTCCAAGGAAATCTCCCTCTGTAAAGATATAAAGTATTTGCTCCTTCCCCTCCTGGGTATCCTTGAAAGCTTTCACCTTTCCTGTATTAATAATAATCAGGCTTTCCGGGTTTGAACCTTCCATTATTATCATTTCACCTTTGGAATATTTCTTTGTCGTTATGAGGCTTGAAACCCTGCTCAGTTCCTCATCATCCAGGGATGAAAATATGGGTACTCTGCGTGCGCAAGACTGATGGTGGCAATGTTCACAGGAGTGTGTATGTTTACTCATGCTTTAATCATTCCTTTTTTGGTCCATATTTCCCACATTTATGAGAAATCAAAACACTTAAGTGTAAACATAGCAATGCGGTTAATATAAGTGTAATGCGTTAAGAAAACTTGAGAATATAACTGAACCTTCTTAAAACATTACCGTATTTAAGTAAAGCTTCTCACAAGAATACCCTCTTTATTCAATTTGCTATATTTTCCGCACACCCTCCCACTCCTGATGTTCATCGATTGTGATTTAATATTAAACCATTCCGGCTAACAAAACTGTGACTTGAGTCAAATTTTTAAAAAATGTTAGGGACGCTCCTTCATATAGAATATTTGTTTTATGCTTGTTGGGGCGTTTCTTTTTTGTAGAACGTTTGTTCTTTACAATTAATGTATTATATGGTATGATATATCCATAAATCGTATCCTGAGGTGGTTTATCATGCCAAGAGCGGCCAGGAAGAAATCTGAAGAATCCATGTATCATGTGATGTCCAGGAGCATCAGTGAAGTTGATCTTTTCCAGTGTGATGAGGACAAGGACTATTATTTGTCGCTGCTGAAGCGCTATAAAGAAAAGTACCACTGCAAGATATATTGCTATGCCCTGATGAGCAACCATGTTCATATTTACATCAACCCATGCGGCTTTGACATTTCCACGTTCATGCGCTGTCTGAACAATGCTTATGTTGCTTATTTCAACAGGAAGTATAGCCGCCATGGACACCTTTTTCAAGGTCGCTTCGCCAGTACGATAGTGGACAATGATACTTACAGCCTTACCCTGTCGGCATATATCCACAACAATCCTAAGGACTTGCCCGGATATGCCGGCAGGGAGGAATATTACCGCTATTCGTCCTATGGTATTTACACAGGATGCCGGAAGGACACCGACGGTATAGTGGATACGGAATTTATACTTAGTCACTTCGGAAGGGATGGGAAGACTGCGCGGCAGAAGTACAAGGCGTTTACACAATCCATGAAAGAAACAGGCATAATGAAGGAAGTAGACGACAGCATAGTAAAAGCCTACACTGAAAATGTGTATAGCAGCGAAAAACAGTACATAGTGAGGAACAGAGTTCCAGAGGAATTAATCTATAAGATGGGCCACTTATTAGGAAGGAAAGTATTTGAAGAACTAAGGGCGAAATATAGCAGGGAAGCAAGTAAAATCAGGGCATTCACGACATATGTAATGAGATCGATATGTGGGTATACATATAAAAGTCTATGTGAATATATAGGCAACATGTCGCTGTCCGGGATATCAAGGCTTACCAATGAAGGGTTCAGGCTTACAAAAGAGGACATGCGATACAGAAATATTTTCAATTCTTTAATTCATATGGGCTAGGGACATGCCTTGGCATGTGAAATGGCTTTTACGTAGCCTCAAAAGAAAGAATAGAAGAAAATCACAGAAGTTACAAGTAATTGCATAGCAGTAATATTGAAAGCTTGTAGAAACACTCTTCATATGTCTTGTATAAAGAGCTAGGTTATTTTGCTACTTCTGAATTGACGTGTAATTCATAGGGTCAAAATAAGGAATTAAATAAAATCAAAATTCTTAACAAATCATAATCTTAATCAAAATCGCTAGTTATATCCTGAATTAGTTCGGTGTTTGAGTATTTGCTTTCATAAATTTTATGCTTTGGACGATAAAGATAATGAGTTTCTCCGAATTAGGGGAAATAGCATATTATCCAAAGTTGCTACTGCAAATTTAAGCAAACTATAATGCGAAATTTTTAAATTAAAAAAAGGAGCGTCCCCATGAAAATTGAAGGAGATTTAGTGGAGGCAAGGTTTGTAAAACGGTTAAACCGCTTTGTGGCGGTTGTTGAAATTGACGGAGAGCAGCAGTTTACCCATGTTCCCAATACCGGAAGGCTGAGGGAATTGCTGACAGAAGGGGCAACGGTGATGGTAAGGAAATATGATAATCCCAACCGTTCAACCAAGTTTGGTTTGATTCTGGTCAAAAGAGGTGAAATATGGGTATCCATCGATTCGGCCAATGTTCCCAACAGGATAGCATATGAACTGCTCAAGCAGAAGAAATTTGATAAATTTACCGATTACAATGAAATTCGCCGCGAAGTGACAATAGGCGGCAGCCGCCTGGATTTCGGGCTGTTCTCGGGAAGTTATGAGTACTACATAGAAGTTAAGGGCGTCACTCTGGTAGAGGACAGGCAGGCATATTTCCCTGATGCTCCTACCACAAGGGGAACCAGGCATATTGAAGATTTAATCCATATAAAACAGGAGGGAAACGGAGCCGGAGTAATTTTCATCATTCAAAGGGAAGATGTCGATGTTATGAGACCCAATGACAGAACAGACAGGGATTTTGGGGATGCTTTGAGAAAAGCCCGACAAGCCGGTGTGGACTTGGATGCCTACGCATGCAAAATAGATATTGCAGAAAGAAGGATAGACATTTTGCGTCAAATTCCGGTAATACTATGAACAGATATATGCGGACGGCATAATCTTAAAAAAGAATTGTATATTTCCCGAAAAAATGCTATGATAATTACGTTTGGGAATTCTATATAAATACTCACTGGACAAGGAAAGTGAGAGTATTAGTGGAAATGGAGGTACTTGATGACTCTTTCATTAGTCGATTTTTTAAATCAATTTATAACTAATCCGGCATTGATGGTGATAACTACCTTAACTCTAGCCGTTGTTTTTGTAAATGGCTGGACAGATGCCCCCAATGCTATTGCTACCTGTATTTCCACCCGTTCAATGAGTCCACGCATGGCTATCCTAATGGCAGCCTTTTTCAATTTTTTTGGTGTTTTTGTCATGACTGTAATCAATGCGACAGTAGCACAGACAATTTAGAAGATGGTGGACTTCGGAGGAGATCCCCACGAAGCTCTCGTAGCTCTATGTGCAGCTCTTTTTGCTATTGTTATTTGGGCTACCGCAGCTTGGTGGTTTGGTATCCCGACCAGCGAAAGTCACGCGCTGATTGCGGGAGTCTCCGGTGCCGCTATTGCCCTCCAGAGGGGTATAGGCGGAATCAATCCCAATGAATGGGTGAAAGTATTATACGGGTTGGTGCTTTCCACAGTAATGGGCTTTGGAATGGGCGTACTCGTGGTAAAAGTGATAGAACTGATTTTCAGAGGCTTTGACAGAAGAAAAACCCGTGTATTTTTTAAGAATGCTCAGATTTTGGGCGGTGCAGGCATGGCATTCATGCACGGCGCTCAGGATGGGCAAAAATTCATGGGAATATTCATGCTGAGCGTATTTTTGGCTCAGGGACAAGCAGAGGCAACGGAATTTACAATCCCAATCTGGCTGATTGTCCTTTGCTCTGTGGTAATGGCTTTGGGAACTTCCATAGGAGGTTACCGAATCATAAAATCAGTAGGAATGGATATGGTAAAGTTAGAGACTTACCAAGGTTTTTCCGCCGATATGGCAGGAGTTATTTCTCTGTTCACAGCATCGGTTTTGGGTTTACCGGTAAGCACAACCCATACCAAGACTACTGCCATCATGGGTGTAGGCGCTGCAAAGCGTGTGTCGTCCGTAAACTGGGGAGTGGTAAAGGAAATGGTGCTCGCCTGGGTGTTGACCTTCCCAGGATGCGGGCTGATAGGTTTTCTGATGGCGTTGTTGTTTATGAGAATATTTTAACCGGTAGGAGTTAAACTTAAAATTCATCTCATAATAATATCATTAGTTAAGAGAGGAAAGGAATTATGGCTCATAAAAAGGATGTAAATTATTTCAATACCTTTGTGGAATTAGCGGGGTATTCCTGCAAGGCTGCAAACTTATTAAATGAAATTATGAACAACTTCCAAGCACAAGATTTGGAAGCCAAAATGAAAGAGATGCATGCTATAGAGCATGATGGAGACTTGGCAAGGCATGCTATGGTGAAAAAGCTGGCCAGGGAATTCATCACTCCTATTGAGAGAGAAGACATAATGGCAATGGCGGATCAAATTGATGATGTTACTGACACCATAGAAGATGTGCTGATGCGTATGTACATGTTTAATATTAAAAGCGTCCGGCAGCATGCGCTAAAGATGACGGAAATTATCGTGAAATGCTGCAACGCGTTGAAGCTTGCATTGGACGAATTTCATAATTTCCGCAAATCTCAGAAACTGCATCAACTGATAGTTGAGATCAATTTCCTTGAGGAAGAAGGGGATAAGCTGTTTACAGAAGCGACAAGGGATCTGTATGTAAGCTGCAAGGACCCTCTGGAAGTAATAGCATGGGATCAGCTGTTCCACTATCTGGAAAGGTGCTGCGACGCGTGTGAGGAAGTTTCCAATGTTATAGAAAGCGTTATTATGAAGAATTCATAAGAAAATTTGACAGTTGAGACTATTATGCAGATAAACCTGTTTTCTGGTTTTGTGCCGGAGTACAGGTTTTTAATGTATAGGTGGCATTTTTATCTTTAAATATTGCTTGTTAATTTTTTATGACAAGGCAGCTGCATGACCTGCTCCACATAATACTTTGGTATGAACATCTAAAAATTGATGTAATTATATAGGTTAGGTGTATCTTTTTTTAAATTGTAAAAATTACTCTTTTGAAATTACTCATCTAAAGAAGCAAAATATTTTATGAACTAAAATAATTATTTATTAGAATAATAACCAAATCAAAAATAATAATTTCGTTGCTTATATGAGGGCTAAATAAAGCTCTCATGAAATTCATCCCCTTCTACTAGCAATAAAACTATTCTCTTTCAGTTTACTAAAAATATATCGGGGCATAATAAAAAGGCACAAACTAACCAGCAGGCAGTAAAGATTTGCAGGCGATGCGCCAGCAGCGGAAGGTGACTAATATAAACATAATGCCTGTCAAGTCTTTACGCCCCCTAAAACATGTTTTGGATGAATATCCGCTGATAGCATTCTTTAAGTACATTACTCCTGGAAATTGATATCAGCCGGGGTCATCCTGAATTATATAAAAGCACAACCAGCAAAAAAAGGAGATGCGGCACATGAAAAATAAGCCCAAACCGGATGACAGAAGGGACAATGTGGACAGGATCCAGTTCAATATCAACAAGACTATTGAGAATATTGAGCTGGCAGAGGATATGATCGCAAAAACCGATGACCAAAAGATGAAGAAAACGCTGGAAGAAAAGAATAAAAGAAGAAGAGATGCCTTAAATGCCATGAGGGCAGAAATAAGGGATGAAGCGCTGGATAAGCGCAAACATAAATAGAATAAAGCGTAAAAAAGGTTTTGGATCGACGGGCCGGAGGTTTGGTAAAACTGAATTTCCGGCCTTTCTTATTATCCGGAAGCCGGAAAATAATCATAAGATATAAGGAATTGCTCATATTCCACGAATGTATTTTATATGATATAATTTTTATACAAGCAAAGGGCGATGCTTTTTGCTTGGGAACTTCTAAACATTATTCAAGTTTATATAGTGAAGTTTTACAAAGTGGTGTTAAGCTTTACTGCAAAGGTAAGGGTAAAACTGCACTCCGTTTATTTGCCATAAACTGGTCCTGGATTTAAATTAATTCATCTAAATACCAGCTTTTACTATTTAGCTATTTAGGAGATTGAAATGAGCATGATCATTAAATATCTTAAAGAGAAAAGAAGACTGTTTTTTTCATGGCTGTATTCATATCTGCTAATTATACTCATATCATTGCTTATAAGTTCTGTGGCATATATTCAGTCTATAAACGTGATAAAAACAGAAATCGATGAATCGTATCTCGCGATGCTGAAGCAGCTTCGGCAAACTGTGGATGCGAAGCTCAGCGATATTGAAAAAAATCAAGACAACAATCATGCTGGACAAAAATATAAACTCACAAAGCGGTAACCCGATATATCATCTCTCTTTGTATTATGGCATTAACACCATTAAAGCCTGTGAGATTGCAAACAGCCATATATCAGACATATTTATCTACTATCCCAACAGGAATATAGTAGCGTCGGGAAATGGCACCTGTGAAGCTGATGAATATTTCAACATATACTATCCCGGCAAGATTAAGGATATGCAGGAATGGAAAAGCTTCTTGAAGGATAAGCATGTCAAGGAGTTCTGTCCCATGTCATCGTTAAATATCGATAAGCCGGATATGGGAGGCATTGTTTTTCTTCAATCTATTACCTATGACACCCGGCAAAAGGATTATGCCGTACTGGGGATAGTCTTGAGCAGCACATTTTTAGAGAATTCGCTGAGCAGCTTCAACGGTATACCGGAGAGCAATTCCATTATAATAAACGGCAGCAATGAGATTGTGGCTGCTTTAAAGAAGGATATCGATTTCGATGTCTCAGACCTTATCGTTGAAAATAATTATGGTATTAAGCCTTTCAGAAGCAACAGCTTGGAGGCTGAACTGGTGTATATCAAATCCGATGTTGTGGATTGGAGGTATATAACCATCATACCTCGTTCGGTATTCTCAGGGAAGGCCAAGGATGTAATCAATATAATACTGTTGTGTACTACAGTATGCATAGCTGGTGGGATTATTGCAGCTTTTATGTTTGCGAGAAAGAATTATAACCCCATCGACAATCTGCTTCAGCTTTTTTCAAAGTCAGGCAAGCTTAAGTTTGATAATAAGCTAAATGAGCTTAAAATAATAGAAGATTCCATGCTTGATATAATAAACGAAAACAGAAGTATTGCATCAACTCTGGAAAAGCAGAAACCGATCCTCAAAAACGACTTTTTAAACAAGCTTGTAAAAGGCTATATTATGAACCGTATATCTCTGGATGATATATGTATGAACTATGGCATTGAGTTCAAAGGTGAAAACTTTGTACTTATATTGTTTTATCTGGAGGAGCTGGGATGTGTATACTCTCCTGAAGAGGATGACAATGAGGAAAATGCCATAGAGCTGGCCAATTTTATCATTAGCAACATAATGGAGGAGTTGATCAGCAAGGAATATAACAGCTCATTTTTCGAAGTGGATCAGGCTGTGGCATGCCTTGTAAATCCTGCAAAATCAGGTGACAGGTCGGTAGATGTCCTGGATGAAATCAAAAACATTATCATCTCCGGAAAAGAATTTATAATGGACAAGTTCCACATCATTTTTACAGCTTCGGTCAGCAACATCCATCCGCTGGATGAAATACCGAACGCATACAGGGAGTGCCTTGAGGCGGCGGAGTACAAGCTTATCGTAGGAAGCAACAATATAATTCTTTTCAGGGATATTCATGCATATGAAAACAGAAGCTTTTCCAACGCATATCCTATAGAAATACAGCAGCAATTTATTAATTCTATCAGGGCTAACGATTTTATACAGGCAAAGCAGGTCATGGACCAGATTTTTAAACGCAACATTTTAAATTCCAATATTTCGCTGGATATGGCGAGGTGTCTGTTGTTTGCCATTATCAATACCATGGTGAACGCTATTGATGACATTTATACCGAAGTTGACAGCAGCTTCCTTGAAAACCTCAACCCCATGCAGAGGCTGATTCAATGTAAAACCGTGTTTGAAATGCAGAAGCAGATGGAGTTCATACTTGGGGAGATAGAGAGCTACAACCACGCAAAGAAAAAGACAACCTGTTCAAGTAAAATCAAAGATATAAATGCATATATCGAATCCCATTATTTTGACCACAACTTGAGTGTAGCTTCTATTGCATCGGAATTTGACCTAAACCCTGTGTATCTTTCCAGATTCTATAAGGAACATACCGGGGATGGGATTTTGAATACCATTAATAAAATCCGCCTTGAAAAGGCAAAAGTCTTTTTGAAGGATTTTGACCTTAAAATCAAAGACATATCGGAAATGGTAGGCTTCCTGAACAGTACCATCTTTATTCGTACCTTTAAAAAGTATGAAGGCATGACCCCGGGAAAATATCGGGAGTTATTGGATGCTCAGAATAATAGTTAAATTTAGTCGATGCATTAAAAAAGTGATTATTGACTGTTCCAATCATCCGGTTCCAATAATGTGTTAACTGCTGGAAATGCTTTGATACCTAAGGCTGAAAGCAAAAGGTATATTATAGATGATTCTGTTTCAAAGTGATGATTTACAAGTACATTCCACCGTCCATATAATCTTGACTGGGTACCCGAAATCAGCAAAAAAAGAATCATCTATATTCTTAAAGGAGGTAGTACAATGAAGCGTCAGTCCAAATATATTTGCTTTATATTAGCACTGTTAATGATCCTTTCTTTTACAGCCTGTGGTAATGATAAAGAAGGAACAGCGGCAGACAAAACCGGTACGACTGCCAGTGACACCACTAATGAAACAACTGCCGGGTCCAGCGAAGATTCCCCTTTTGCTAAATTTAAAGGAGTGAAATTGACTTACTGGCATCCCTTCAGCTCATCTTATATTAAATCATTGGATGAAAACATAGTAATGCAGGAAATGGAAAAGATAACCGGAATCAAGGTAGAATTCATAACACCGCCTGCCGGACAGGAAGATGAGGCGTTTAACCTTATGATAGCCTCCGGTGACTATCCCGACCTGATAAACAGCAGGGCATACAGAGGGGGAGGTATTAAAGCGGTAGAAGACGGTGTGTATTTGAAACTGAATGATCTTATCGCGCAGTATGCTCCGAACTACACAGCGGTTATGGAGATAAATCCTGATATAGCAAGACAGGTAAAGGAAGACGACGGAACCATATGGAGCTTCAAATCAATTCAGATAGCTGAGGAGCCATCCTGGGCAGGTCCCGTTATAAGGAAGGACTATCTTGATAAACTGGGTTTGCAGATGCCTGAGACAATTGAAGAATGGCATACAGTACTGACGGCTTTCAAGGAGAAGGGAAATGTTGAGACACCGATGCTGCTTCCGTTAGGAAGGTTTTATGCCTGCGATGCTTTTGCGGGAACATATGGCGCCTCCACCGGTGAGTTCCTGAATAAGGACGGCACAGTGGTTTACGGACCGATTGAGCCGGGATTTAAGGATTTTCTTACATTGATGCATCAGTGGTATGAGGAAGGACTTATTGACAAGGATTTTGTTACAAGAGATGATAAGAGCCTTGACGCCCAGATTACTTCAGGAAAGGCTGGGGCATGCGCCGTTACCTTCTATGGAAGCTTCAGCTCCTATGATATGGCAGGAAAGGCCACAGACCCCAATTTCAACCTTGTGCCGGCTCCCTATCCGGTATTGAATAAAGGAGACGATGTTTCGAAAGCTCTGCATATTGGAAATAAGAACTGGTATTCCAAAGGCT